>Ga0210409_10000204_pt1 | contig 120644 bp, 112 predicted proteins | sample IncBWH17MmetaG_FD_161649 | JGI IMG/M metagenome (GOLD analysis project Ga0210409, IMG submission 161649) | Forest soil microbial communities from Barre Woods Harvard Forest LTER site, Petersham, Massachusetts, United States - Inc-BW-H-17-M | ecosystem: Environmental > Terrestrial > Soil >...
ATCTGGACGCCGTGATGGAGCACGTGCCCGGGCCGGACTTCCCGGGCTGCGGCCAGATCATTTCCGGGTCCGACGAGGTGCGCGCCGTATACGACAGCGGGCGCGGCGGGCTGAAGGCGCGCTGCAGCTACCGCTTCGAGGAGCTGGCGCGCGGCCAGTGGCAGCTGGTCGTTCACGAGCTGCCACCCGGGATCTCGTCGCGCCGGGTGCAGGAGGAAATCGAGGAGCTGACCAACCCGAAGCCCAGGCCGGGCAAGAAGACCGTCGGGGCCGAGCAGCAGCAGTTGCGCCAGGTGATGCTGGCGGTGCTCGATTCGATGCGCGACGAATCCAGCAAGGACGCCGCGGTGCGGCTGGTGTTCGAGCCGCGCACCTCCAAGGTCGACCGGGACGAGTTCGCCCGCACGCTGCTGGCCCATACCAGCCTGGAAACGAACGTCCCGGTCAACCTGGTGATGATCGGCACCGACGGCCGCCCGCAGCAAAAGCCGCTGGTGCGGATCCTGCGCGAGTGGGTCGATTTCCGCATCGAGACGGTGCGCCGCCGCAGCCAGCACCGGCTCGATCGGGTGGCCGATCGGATCCATGTGCTGGAAGGCCGGCAGATGGTGCTGCTGCACATCGACCGGGTCATCAAAGTGATCCGCAACTCCGATGATCCGAAACCGGCGCTGATGAAGGAGTTCTCGCTGACGGAACGGCAGACCGATGACATCCTTGAATTGCGCTTGCGGCAGCTGGCGCGGCTGGAGGCGTTGCGAATCGAAAAGGAGCTGGCCGAGCTTCGCAAGGAAGCGGGTGCACTGAAAAAGCTGCTGGATTCGAACGCGGCGCTGCGCCGGCAGGTCGGCAAGGAGTTCGACGAGGACGCGCGCAAGTTCGGCGACGTCCGCCGCACCCGGATCGAGGCGGCCGAGCGAGCGGTGGTCGAGGTCAGGGTGCTCGACGAACCGGTCACGGTGATTGTGTCGGAGATGGGGTTCGTTCGGGCCCGTTCCGGGCATGGGCACGACGCGACGCAGTTCGGGTTCAAGCCGGGCGATGCGCTGTACGGCGCCTTCGAGTGCCGCACCGTCGATCATCTGGTGGCGTTCGGCTCCAACGGGCGGGTGTACTCGATCCCGGTCGCTCAGCTGCCATCGGCGCGTGGCGACGGCGCGCCCGCCACCTCGCTGATCGACTTGCAAAGCGAAACCCGGCTGGTGGCCTTCGCCGCCGCGGCCCCTGATGTGCCGCTGCTGGTGGCGACCAGCGCCGGCCGGGGCCTGGCGTGCCGGATCGGGGACCTGCTGTCGCGTCAGCGCGGCGGCAAGCAGTTCCTGGTGGTCGACGAAGGCTACGAGCCGATTCGCCCGTGCGTGGTCGACCCGGCCACCGATCACCTGATCGCCTGCGCCTCTGCCAAGGGACGGCTGCTGGTGTTCGAAGCGGCCGAGATCAAGGCTCAGCCGGCCGGCGGGCGCGGCGTCACGCTGATGGGACTGGACGAAGGCGAGACGATGGTTGCGGCCGCCACCTGCGGCGCCGCCGGCATCGTGGTGCGGGGCGAGGCGGCCAAGTCCGGCAAGCCGCTCGAGCCGGCGCTGGGCCAGTCCGAGCTGGAAAGGTACCGCGGCCACCGCGCCCGCAAGGGATTGCTGCTGGCGCCGCGGATGCGCGTGGCCTCGATTACACGAGCAAAGTCCCCTGGCTGACCATGACCGAGGCGCCGGCGACCCGCACCGCCGAGATGCGGTCGCCGTCGCTGTCGACCTGCAGGTCGATCCGGCTGGGCCGGCCGATTTCCTCGCCCTGCAGCAGCGTGTACTCGGACCGGCGCGCCGGCTGCGGCGCGTATGCGGCGAGCCACCCGGCAAATGCCGCCGCGGCCGAACCGGTGGCCGGATCCTCGGCCACGCCGGCGTCGGGAGCGAACATCCGCACGCGCCAGGCCGCTCCAGCCTGCGCAACGGGGTAGACGTGTTTGTACTCGTGGCCGGCCAGCAGGGCCGCCCACACGGTCAGGTCCAGCCGGCAACGTTTTAGCGCATCGACCGAAGCCAGCGGGACCACCAGGTAGGAAATGCCGGCCGACCAGAACTCGGCCGAATCGAGCACCTGCGAGGTGGGCAATCCCAGCATCGCGGCCAGCTCGTCGCGCCGGGGAGCGGCCGCACCGGGCTGCGGCAGTCGCGGCGCGGAAAAGGCGCAGCGCCTGAGCTCGCTCCCCACCCGCTCGAGCTGCACGCTGACGGGGCCGATGCCTTCCAGCAGCACGATCCGATCGCCGCGGTACCGTTCCGGGGCCACGGTCGCCAGCACGAAGGCCGTACCCACGGTCGGATGGCCGGCGAACGGCAGCTCGCGCAGCGGGGTGAAGATCCGTACACGGGTGCCGTGACCCGGGTCCGACGGTGGCAGCACGAAAACGGTCTCGGAGAAGTTGAATTCGCGGGCCACCGCCTGCATCTGAGCATCGGACAGCGCGGTGCCATCGAGTACGACGGCCAGGGGATTGCCGCCGAAACGCCGTTCGGTGAACACGTCGCACGTGCAGAAGGAAAGGCTCAGCGGTGCTGGCATGGTTGGAGGGCCTCCTGAACCTGACAGAATAGCTGACTGCCCTGTCCCGCTTGCGGGAAAGGGGCCGGGCTTCGCCCTGCGTAGCCGGGCTGCGCCCGGCGAAGCAGGGGGTGAGGGCCGCTGATGAGACAAGGAATTCATTTCAATGAAAGAAACGCTCGGATTTCAAGCCGAAGTCAAGCAGCTGCTTCGGCTGATGATTCACTCGCTGTACAGCAATCGCGAGATCTTCCTGCGCGAGCTGATCAGCAATGCGTCGGACGCGTGCGACCGGCTGCGCTTCGAGGCGATCGCCTCGCCGGCGTTGCTGGACGGTGGCGAGGAGTTGTCGATTCGCGTCGATTACGACAAGGAGGCCAAGACCATCACCGTTTCCGACAACGGCATCGGCATGACCCGCGACGAGGTCGTTCTTCACCTCGGAACGATCGCCCGCAGCGGCACCCGCGAGTTTTTCGAGAAGCTCAGCGGTGACCAGCAGAAGGACGCTCAGCTGATCGGGCAGTTCGGAGTGGGCTTTTACTCCGCGTTCATCGTGGCCGACCGGGTAAGCGTCATTTCGCGTCGCGCGGGAGTGCCGGCCGACCAGGCCGTGCGCTGGGAATCGGACGGCAGCGGCGAATTCACGGTGGAGCCGTCCGAGCGGGCCGCGCGCGGAACCGACGTGATCCTGCACCTGAAAGCCGACGATCTGGAGCTGCTGTCGTCCTGGAAACTGCGCTCGATCCTGATCAAGTACTCCGATCACATCGCCACGCCGATCCGGATGCCGAAGGAGGAGTGGGACAAGGACAGGAACGACTACCGCCGCACCGGAGAGGTCGAGACGGTCAACCAGGCCTCGGCGCTGTGGGCCAGACCCAAGGGCGACATCACCGAGCAGCAGTACCGGGACTTCTACAAGCACCTGTCGCACGACTTCGGAGACGCGCTGGCCTGGACCCACAACCGGGTGGAGGGACGCAACGAATACATCCAGCTCCTGTATTTGCCGGCGCAGGCGCCGTTCGACCTGTGGGACCGCCGCCACCAGCACGGGCTGAAACTGTACGTGCGGCGCGTCTTCATCATGGACGACGCCGAGCAGCTGCTGCCCCCTTACCTGCGCTTCGTGCGCGGCGTGGTCGACTCCAACGATCTGCCGCTGAACGTCTCGCGCGAGCTGCTGCAGGAAAGCCGCGACGTGAAGGCGATTCGCGAAGGCTGCACCAAGCGGATTCTGACGCTGCTGGAGGACCTCGCGCAGAACCGGCCGGATGACTACGCCAGGTTCTGGGCCGAATTCGGGCAGGTTCTGAAGGAAGGCGTCGGCGAGGATATCGCCAACCGCGACCGCATCGCCCGTCTGCTGCGCTTGCGCACCAGCGCCGCCGCCGACGGCGCTGCGGGGGCGTCGCTGGCCGACTATGTCGGCCGGATGGTGCCCGGACAGAAGAGCATCTTTTACCTGACCGCCGAGACGATCGAGGCGGCCCGGGGCAGTCCGCACCTGGAGATCTTCCGCAAGAAGGGCGTCGAGGTGCTGCTGCTGACCGATCGGGTCGACGAATGGATGGTGGGGTTCCTGACCGAATTCGATGGCAAGCCGCTGCAGTCGGTGGCCCGGGGCGAGCTGGACCTGGAAGCGCTGGCCGACGCCGCCGAAAAGCAGGAGCAGCAGAAGGTCGCGGAGGAGTTCAAGGAGCTGTTGGAGCGCGTGAAGCAGGCGCTCGGCGATCGCGTGTCGCAGGTCAGGCTGAGCTCGCGCCTGACCGATTCGCCCGCGTGCATCGTGGTCGACAAGGACCAGATGAGCGCGAACCTGCAGCGATTGTTGAAGGCAGCCGGGCAGAACGTGCCGGCCGGCGCCGCGCCGATCCTGGAGCTCAACGCCGCCCACCCGCTGGTTCAACGCCTGCGGACCCAGGAGGGCAGGCTGTCGGACTGGGCTCACCTGCTGCTGGAGCAGGCGGTGCTGGCTGACGGCGGTCAACTGGACAACCCGGCCGCCTACGTGAAGCGGGTCAACGATCTGCTGCTCAATGCCGGATGACCCGCCTACGCCCTGCGGTCTTCGGAGGGCAGGCCCTCCTACTCCTGCAGGGGAAGAGGGGGCCTTCCCCGTGAAGTACGCACCGCGAAGCAGGGCCTGCCCGCCGAAGCCCGCAGGGCGTAGGCGGGGCTTCGCGCCGGTCATCGACGCCGGCACTCGAGTGCTGGTGCTCGGCAGTTTCCCCAGTACCGCGTCGCTGGCGGCGCGCCAGTATTACGGTCACCCGCGCAATCAGTTCTGGCCGATCCTGGGTGCGGTACTGAACGAGCCGCTGGCGCAGCTCGCCTACCGGGACCGTCTCGAACGCCTGCTGGCGCGCGGAGTCGGGCTGTGGGACGTGTATGCGGCATGCCGGCGCAGCGGGAGCCTTGACTCGCAGATCCTGGCGCCGCAATCGAACGATCTGCCCGGCCTGCCGCGCCTGGCGCCCCGGCTGCGCGCGGTCGCATTCAATGGTCAGGCCGCGGGCCGCTTCCAGCCGCTGATCGCCGCTCTGGGCTACGCCTGCGCGGTGCTGCCTTCGACCAGCCCGGCCCACGCAGCGCGCCGCTTTGAAGAAAAGTTGGCCCTGTGGAACGCCTTTATTCAGGCTTGGTATTGAGGTGGAAGTGGGGTTAAGCTCGACTCGCGGATGATGTGTCGAGGGATCCGGCGCCGATGAACGAGGAACTGCCCGACCGAGCGCCGCAGGGTGCGCAGCGGCCGGCGTCCGCACGCCGTCGGACCCAGTACCGTCGGCTGTTCGAAGACTGCTGGCCCCCGGTCCGCACTACGGTGGAGGCGCAGTTTGCAACCGCGCTGACCGAAGGGCTCGGCCCCCTGGTCAAATCGCTGGGCGACACGACCGACGGCAAGCGCGTCAAAGCCGTGCTGATGCGAGACCGCGCATTCGTCCAGGCCTACCTGGAAGCGCTGCACGCCGAACTGACGGCGTCGATCGGCTCGTTCGCGGAGGCGCGCGGAGCCGAAAGCGGCGCCGCCCGCGCCCTGTCACTGGTCGGCCACGCCGATTCCGAATTCGATGCCGCCATCGATCAATGCGCCGCCCGCCTGCGCAACACCGTCGATACCGAGTTCACTGCGGTCAAACTGCGGCTGATCAACCTGCTGCAGGACACCGACCTGCGCGACACCGATTCGCCGTTTCGGCTCGCGCTGTTCGTGCGCGCGGTGGCGGGCGCGCTGCGCCACATCGGCACCACCGAGCTGGACGTCATTCCGCTGATGCGGGTGATCGCATCCACGATGGGCCGGGTGATTGCCCAGGCCTACTGGCAGATCGAACAACGGCTGGCCGCTGGAGGAGCGAGCGACGCGGTGCCGGTGTGGCAGAGCACCATCGGCGGGCTGCCCGGCGCGGGCCGCGGCCGCTCGGCCACGGCCGGCGGCGCCGGCGCGATACCGGGTGGCGAGCGCGCCGGCAACGAGATTGCCCGGGCCGACGATCCGCAGTCGCGCTCGGTGCTGCTGACGCTGCTGGAGCGGCTGCAGCCGGGCACGGTGGCCGGCGCCCCGGGCGCTGCGCCCGGCACGCTGGGCGGCGAGCTGCCGCTGGCTCAGGCCGAACGGGTTGCTTTTCTGGAGTCGCGCGCGCCGGGCGCTGGATTCACGTTCGACCCGACCCTGCTCTCGGCGATCAACGATGCGCTTCGGGTGACCGCGTCGGCGGCCGCCGCCGCCATCGCCGGGCAGGCCGGCCCGGGTGCCGCGGCCACCGCCGAGCTGCGCAAGGGCCTGATCGAGACCGCCTCGCGCAAGATCGACAAGCTGACGATCGAGCTGGTGGGCCTGCTGTTCGACCGGATCCAGCGCGACCGGCACGTTCCGGAGGCGATCAAGGAGCAGCTGGCGCGCTTGCAGTTTCCGCTGCTGAAGGTCGCGCTGAGCGATCCGGAGCTGTTCGCCGATTCCAAGCAGCCGGCGCGGCGGCTGCTGGACCGGATCGCCAGCACCTCGATCGGATGGTCGTCCGAGGGCGAGGACAACCGGCGTTATTTCGACCAGATCCAATTCGCGGTGGACTCGGTGATCAACTGGACGGGCGAAGCATCGCAGGCGTTCGAGCATGCCCTGGAGCTGTTCGACCAGTTTCTCGACGAGGAGCGCACGCGCGACGACGATCCGGTGGCACGTGCGCGTCGCGCGCTGGCTGAGGCGGAAAACCGCGAAATCCTGGCCATCAAGTCGACGATGCAGGTGCGCAGCGCCTTCGACGGCGTTCAACTGGAATCCTACCTGCGCGACTTCCTGCTCGACGTGTGGGTGCGCGTGCTGGTCGAGGCGTCGACCCGGGACAAGGCCGAGCCGGGCCTGGTGCGGCGGTATCTGGATGCGATCCCCGATCTGGTCTGGAGCGTGCAGCCGAAGATCAACCCGGGTGACCGCAAGCGGATGATCGGAACGATCCCGTCGGTGCTGGCCGTGCTGCGCGAAGGACTGAACCTGATCGAGTGGCCGACCGAGCGTATCCAGCAGTTTTTCGGGCGGCTGATGAACTCGCACGCCAGCGCGGTCAAGGCGCTGGAGCTGGCGCACGGCACGTTGCCGCAATTTACGCCGAGCACGGTCCGGATCAAGCTCGATGGTTTCCGGATACCGAGCGACACGAGCGATGTCCCGCCTGATCAGATCAAGGTCTCGGACGACGCGGTGCGGCACGCGCTGGCGGCCAGCGCGGCCGCCGTCACGCACCTGTCGGCGCCGCCGGAGCCGAGCGAGGGCGCCGCGATGGATCATCACGAAGCGGTGCAGGCGATCGCGGGCTGGACCCGAGGTCTGTGGTTCGACCTGAAAACCGAAGCCGGCATCGAGCGGGTCGTGTTGCGCTGGGTCAGCCCGAAAAAGGCGCTGTACCTGTTCACGACCGGAGCCGGAGACAAGGCCCATTCGTTGTCCCCGGATACACTGGTCGCCTTTCTGCAATCGGGCTGGCTGGTCACGGTCGAAACGACGCCGCTGTTCGATCGCGCGGTCGACGGGGTGATGTTCGATTTGAAGCATGGGGCTGAGACCACCGGCAGCGTCGCCACCTAGTCCGTCGCGCCCCGCGGCCGGCATCACGCTGTCGGAATCCGCGGGGGTCCGGTATCTGCACTTCGGCACCGAGTGGATCCAGGGCGCGATGCGGATCGCCCATCCCGATCGGCTCGAGCTCGAATACCAGCAGCAGATGATGGCGCCGCTGCTGCTGCTGCCCCGTCCGCGACGCATCCTGCAACTGGGTCTGGGCGCGGCCGCACTGACCAAGTTCTGCCGCCGCCATTTGCCGTTCGCCGAAACGGTGGTCGTTGAACTCGACCAGACCGTGATCGGGACGGCGCGGCGCTGGTTCGCGCTGCCCGAAGACGAAGACGGGCGGCTGACGGTTGTGTGTGACGACGCGCTGGCGTTTCTGCAGCGCCCCCGGCGGCGCGGATATTCCGACTGGCTGCAGGTGGATCTGTACGACGCGCGGGCGCGCGGACCGGTGTACGACGACTTGCTCTTTTACCTGGCGTGCCGCCAGAGCCTGCGCGAGCCAGGCATTGCGACGTTCAACCTGTTCGGACGGCGCTGCGGCCCCAGCCTGGATCGGATCGCTGCCGCTTTCGACGGCCGGGTCATCGTTATGGATGAAGCGCGCGCGGGAAACCGCATCGCGGTGGCGGCTGTGGGGCCCACGATCCGGATCGCGCAGGCGCAATTGCGCAAGCGCGCCCTCGCGGTCGAGGCCGGGCCGGGGCTGCCGGCGCGGCGTTGGCTCAAGGGGCTGCGGCGCCACGTCGGCCCCGGGCCGCAACCCCGAGCGGCGCCAGCGGGTTTGTCGCTTTAGCGGCGCCGTGTCATCGGCCGGGCGTCGAAAAAGTTGAGGCATATTTTGGGCCCATTGCTCGGCTTGACTTGCCAGCCTGGGCGGCTACATTCGGCCAGCGGGCCAGCCTGGCCCGCACTCGGCCACACGCAGTCCGCATGAACTCGACGCTGCCGTTCGACGGCACGCGCGCTTCGAGCGCCTTGCCGTACCTCTCCGCCAATCAGACTCAGGCTCTGCTGAAGTCTGCGGCGGCGATTTCGTGCGAGTTGCTGTCGGGGTCGTTCGACGCGATCGCCACCAACGTGCGCGAGTCGCTGACGGGGCGCTGGGACTTCGACGTCGGCACACCGCTGGTGCAGCGCATGCTGTCGACCCGCGCCAACGAATTGCGCCTGGCGTTTCTGAAGCGCGTGCCCGAGCACCAGGACCAGATGATCGCCGAGCTGCTGGTCGTGAAAACCGGCTCGCAGCAGGTGGCGCCGGTCGACGTGGACTCGATGTCGCTGGTGCAGGAGGTCGACGATGCGGTCGATTCGATCGCCTCGCGCAGCGCGCGCCGGATGCGGCGGGTGGTCGAGGAGCCGCTGCGCGACCTGAACCTGATCGTCGGCTTCCTGACCGGGCGGCCCTCGCTGCGCGACGCCGACAATCCCTACGGTCCCGACGCCTTCACGCCGGCGCTGCTGGCGGCGATCGAGGACGTCAGCCTGCATCGCGATGCGTGGGCCTTCTGCCTGGGCCTGTTCGAGCGGCCATTCGCGGAGGAACTGGCCCGGGTCGAGCTGGCGCTGATCGATCACTTCCGCACCCACGGGGTCGATGCCAAGCAGATCTGGCGCGAGCTGGCCAGCCGTCAGGCGACGCAGCCGGCGGGCGGCCGCACCCCGGTCCCGGGCCAGCCGTCAACCGGAACAGGACCGGGTGGCTGGGCGACCGGACCGGCGGGCGCCGGCGGTGAAGGCTTGATGCCCGGCGCGGCCCACGGTGGCGGCACGCTGGCGCCCGGCGGGGCGGGCAGCGCGGCCGGCGGCGCCGGCGGTGGCCCCGTGGCGGGGGCCCTGTCGGGGATGGACCCGCAAAGAGTCCTGTCCGACCTGCTGGCGCGGCTGCAAGCCAACGTCGGGGGCTATCCGATCGCGCCGATGGCGACGCCCGGACCGGTCGGCGCTCCGCTGATGGAAGCGATCAACGAGCTGCAGGGGCTCGGACTGCAGGGCGTGCACGGGGCCGTGTTCGCCGGCACGTCGGCCGGCTCGATTACCGCCTGGCGCGACCACCTGCTGTCGCAGTCCACGCGCACCGTCGACAAGCTGACGATCGAGATCGTCGGCATGATGTTCGACCACATGCTGCGCGATCAGCAGGTGCCGTCCGAAATCAAAGCACTGCTGTCGCGACTGCAGTTTCCGGTGCTGAAAGCGGCCCTGATGGATGCGGCCTTCTTTGCGTCCAATTCGCATCCGGCCCGGCGGCTGATCGACCGCGTCGCCAACGCCTCGGCCGGCTGGGAGCCCTACGGCGAGGAAAACGAGCGCTTTCGCGACGAGGTCGACCGGGTGGTGCGCGAGGTGCTGATCCAGTTCGACCGCGACATCACCGTGTTCGAGCGGCTGCTGTCCGAATTCGACGCGTTCCTCGGGGAAATCCGCCCACGCGAAACCGATCCGGTGGCCCGGGCCAAGCGGGCGCTGGAAGAGGCCGAAAAACGCGAGATACTGACGATCAACACGACGATCCAGGTACGGCGCGCCTTCGAGCGGGTCGATCTGGAGCAGTACCTGCGCGATTTCCTGCTGGGAGCCTGGGTCCAGGTGCTGGTGGCGGCGACGGTACGGGACGACGAAACCAAGGGTTTCTCCAAGCGCTTCCGCGAGGTGATCCACGAGATCGTCTGGAGCGTTCAGCCCAAGGCGACCGCCGAGGAGCGCAAGCGGCTGGTGGCGTTGATCCCGACCATGACCCGGATCCTGCGCGATGGCCTGGGGCTGATCCGGATGCCCCAGCGCGAGCAGGAGGAATTCCTCCAGCAGCTGATGGGTTCGCACGCGATGGCCGTCAAGCCGACCGACCAGGCGACCTACATCAAGCATTCCTTGCAGTCGACCGAGCTTAAAGTCAAGATCGAGGGCATCCAGCTCACTGGAGCCTTCCCGATGACGACCGTGCCCGGCGGAATCCGGGTGCCGACCGACGCCCTGCTGCGGGCCGCGGCCGAGCACCAGGTCGACTTGAGCGTGCCCGATCCGTTGACCGACGTCGGCGAGCTGGACCGCTCGGCTGAGGCGAAGATCGACCAGGAAATATCGTCGTGGGCGCGCGGCACCTGGTTCGAGATCTGGAACGGCCACGAGTTCGTCAAGGCGCGGTTGCGCTGGATCAGCCCGCTGCGGACCTTGTTCATGTTCAGCAGCGGCGTCGACAACAAGGCGCACGTGATGTCGCCCGAGCTGATCAAGACCTACCTGCGCCGCGCCTATATCCGGCCGCTGGTGTCGGAGCCGTTGATGCGCCGGGCGTGCGACGCGGTCGTGTCGGAATTCGAAAAATCCCCGAAACGCGCCGAAGAGCTCGCGGCCCGCTTCGCGCCGACCGCGTGAGCGGGGTGGCCGGGTGCCGACCCAACACCGTTCCGAACGACGGCGCGCCGCTGCACCCGAGGGCGCCGTGAGCGCGGTGCAGCGGCCGGCGCCGGTCCAGCAGGCCCCGGTCAACGGCAAGCTGCCGCTCACCTACGTGGTGCGCCAGCTGGTGGCCGACCGCTGGCTGTCGCAGTCGGATGCCGAACGGGCCCTTGCGATCGCCGACCGGGAACGGTTCGGCCATCCGATCGCGCTGGTGGCGGAGATGAACTTCCGCTCCCCTGATGCGCAGCGCCGGCTGCTCGACCTGGAGGTGCTGACGCAGTGGCTGGCCGACAAGGTCAAGCTGCCGTATCAGCACATCGATCCGCTGCGGGTCGACTTCACCCACGTGGTCGAGGTGATGTCGAGCGCCTACGCGACCTCGCATTCGATCCTGCCGATCGCGGTCAAGTCCACCGAGATCGTGGTTGCGACGTGCGAGCCGTACCTGGACAGCTGGGTGCGCGAGATCGAGCAGATCTCCAAGAAGCCGGTGCGGCGGGTGGTGGCCAACCCGGTCGATATCGCCCGTTACACGACCGAGTTCTACAAGCTGGCGCAGCAGGTCAAGGGCGCCGCCAAGACCGGCACCACCAGCCCGCTGAGCAATTTCGAGCAGCTGGTGGAGCTGGGCTCCAAACTCGAGGCCAACGATGCGCACGTGATACACATCGTTGACTGGATCCTGCAATACGCGTTCGACCAGCGCGCCAGCGACATTCACATGGAGCCGAAGCGCGACCAGGGCGTCGTGCGCTTCCGGATCGACGGCGTTCTGCACCAGGTCTACCAGGTGCCTCCCGGCGTGATGCACGCGATGACCAGCCGCATCAAGCTGCTGGGCCGGATGGACGTGGTCGAGCGCCGGCGCCCGCAGGACGGGCGCATAAAGACGCGAGCCGGCGGAGCCGGGGGCCGCGAGGTCGAAATTCGCCTCTCGACGCTGCCCACCGCGTTCGGCGAGAAGCTGGTGATGCGGATTTTCGATCCGGAAGTCGTGGTCCGCAGTTATGCCGAGCTGGGCTTTTCGGACGCCGAGGCCCAGACCTGGGCTGACCTGATCCACCGTCCCTCCGGCATCGTGCTGGTGACGGGCCCGACCGGCTCGGGCAAGACGACCACGCTGTACTCGACCCTGAAGCAGCTGGCCACCGACGAGGTCAACATCAGCACGGTCGAGGATCCGATCGAAATGGTCGATCCGAGCCTGAACCAGATGCAGGTGCAGTCCGGCATCGACCTGGGTTTCGCCGATGGCCTGCGCGCGCTGATGCGGCAGGACCCCGACGTGATCATGGTGGGCGAGATACGCGACAAGGAAACCGCCGACATGGCGGTGCAGGCCGCGCTCACCGGGCACCTGGTGTTCTCCACGCTGCACACCAACGATTCGGCCTCCTCGGTGGCGCGCCTGGTCGAGCTGGGCGTGCCGCGCTACCTGGTCAACGCGACGCTGATCGGCATCCTGGCGCAGCGCCTGGTGCGGACCCTGTGCCCGAACTGCAAGGCGCCGCAGGACGGGCCCGACGAGGGCCTGTGGCGTGCGCTGGTGGCGCCGTGGCGCTCCCCGCCGCCGCGCAGCGTGTACCACCCGGTGGGGTGCCTCGAATGCCGGCGCACCGGCTACCTGGGGCGCACCGGGCTGGTGGAGCTGCTGGTGATGACCGACGCCATCCGGCAGCTGGTCGCGCGCGGGGCCGAGTTGCAGGAGCTGCGCGAGCAGGCCGCGCGCGACGGTCTGCGCTCGCTGCGGGTGTCGGGAGCCGAGAAGATCGTGCTGGGACACACCACGATCGACGAAGTGCTGCGGGCCGCACCGCCGTTCACGGACTGAGCGCAACGCCCCTAGTAAACCTCGGGCACGAAGATCGACGCCGGCAACGGGTGACGCGTGTAGTCCGGATGCCGTTCGCGTTCCGGCAGCTGGATCACCGGGTGCTCGATCTCGGTGTAGTCGAACTGGCTGAGCAGGTGGGCGATGCAGTTCAGTCGGGCCCGCTTCTTGTCGACCGCCTGCACGATCCACCAGGGCGCTTCGGCGATGTGCGTGCGCTCGATCATCGCTTCCTTGGCCTTGGTATAGGCCTCCCAGCGACGCCGCGATTCCAGGTCCATCGGGCTGAACTTCCACTGCTTCATCGGGTCGTGAATGCGGCCCAGGAACCGCAGGTGCTGCTCTTCGTCGGTGATTGAGAACCAGTACTTGATGAGGCGGATGCCGGAGCGCACCAGCATCCGCTCGAACTCCGGCACCGAGCGGAAGAACTCCTCGGTCTCCTCTTCGGTGCAAAACCCCATCACGCGCTCGACGCCGGCGCGGTTGTACCAGCTGCGGTCGAACAGCACGATCTCGCCCCCCGCGGGCAGATGCGGCACATAGCGCTGGAAATACCACTGGGTTCGCTCGCGGTCGTTGGGCGCCGGCAGCGCGACCACGCGGCACACGCGCGGATTGAGGCGCTGGGTGATGCGCTTGATGGCGCCGCCCTTGCCGGCCGCGTCGCGCCCCTCGAACAGGATCACCACCTTTTGCCGGCGCGCGAGGACCCAGTCCTGCAGCCTGACGAGCTCGGCCTGCAGCTTGAAAAGATCCCGGAAATACTGCAGCCGCGCGCTGCGCTCCGCGTCGCCGGCCGGCGCCGGATCGCCGGCGCGGTCCTCGATTTCGAGCTCGACCTCCTCGTCGCAGCCGTCGATCAGTTCGGCCTTGATCCGGCGGAGCATGTCGTCGTCGGGCAGCGGCGCAGGCACGGGACCTCTCCAAGGGTTGCGTGGGATCTTCGAACGCGGGTGTGACCGTTCTGTGACGGGTCCGACCCTGACGTCCTTCCGCGCTACAGAAGTCCCATCCCAAAGCGGCTTAAGCCGGAGCTGCCGTTTTGGCCTTGAACTCGCACCACTTGGCGATCGAGCACTGCCAGCACTTGGGCTTGCGCGCGACGCACACGTAGCGGCCGTGCAGGATCAACCAGTGGTGCGCGTGCTGGCGGAATTCCTCGGGCACGAACTTCAGCAGGCGCTGCTCGACTTCCCCGACGTCCTTGCCGGGGGCGAGTCCCGTGCGGTTGGCCACGCGGAAAATGTGCGTGTCCACCGCGATCGTCGGCTCGCCGAAGGCGACGTTCAGCACCACGTTGGCGGTCTTGCGTCCCACCCCGGGCAGCGCTTCGAGCGCCTCCCGGGTCCTGGGCACCTGGCCGCCATGCTGATCGACCAGCGCCCGACAAAGACCGATCACGTTGCGCGCCTTGGTCCGAAACAGGCCGATCGTCTTGATATGCTCGATCAGCCCCTGCTCGCCCAGCTTGAGCATCGCCTGTGGTGTACCGGCGAGCCGGAACAGCTTGCGGGTCGCTTCGTTGACACTGCGGTCCGTGGCCTGGGCCGACAGCACCACCGCCACCAGAAGCTGGAAGGGACTGCCGAATTCCAGCTCGCTGCGGGGTTCCGGATTGGCGCTGCGCAGCGTCTCGAAGATCGCCCGCCGCCGCGCCGGATTCATCGGGAGGCGTCCGACCGGCGCTGGCGGGCGCGCAGGATCGCGCGCGTCACAATGGCGGCGATCCGATCGAGTCCCTTCGGAGCCGCCTCGTCCAGGTCGATGTCGGCCCCCTGGTCGTCATCCGCCTGCGAGGCCAGGCGGGCATCGTGCTGCTGCTGCTCCCGTTCGAGCCGCCGCTTGCGCGCCTTCACCCGCGCGCCTGCCTCGATGGCGTCCTGCCGGGTCCAGATACGCTCGGGCGAAACGGCGACCATCGAGATGCAGTCGACCGGGCAGGGCGGCACGCACAGCCCGCATCCGGTGCACAGCGATTCGACCACCGTATGCATCCGGCGCGTGGCGCCGACGATCGCGTCAAACGGGCAGGCCTGAATGCACAACGTGCAGCCGATGCAGTCGGCCTCGTGGATCAGGGCGGTCGGTGCCGGCCGTCCGATGCCGCTAGCCGCCCGAATCATGCGCCCGGATGAACTGCGCGATCTGCGGACTGATCATTTCGCGCCAGCGCCGCCCCGAGAAGATCCCGTAGTGGCCCACGCCGATCGCGGTCATGTGGCGCTTTTCGGCGTCGGCAATGCCGCGGCACAACTCGTGGGCGGCCTGGGTCTGGCCGCTGCCGGAGATGTCGTCCAGTTCGCCTTCGATCGTGAACAGCGCCACGTTGCGAATCGTCTCCGGCGCCACCCGCTCTCCGTGCACGTGCCAGGTCCCTTCGGGCAGCCGGTGCTCCTGGAACACGATCCGGATCGTGTCCAGGTAGTACTCGGCTGGGAGATCGAGCACCGCGTTGTACTCGTCGTAGAAGCGGCGGTGTGCATCGACGTCGTCCTGGTCGCCCTTGATCAGGTCCAGGTAGTAGTCCCAGTGGGAGCTCACATGCCGGTCGGGATTCATCGCCACGAATCCCGCATGCTGCAGAAAGCCCGGGTAGACCTCGCGCAGATAGCCGGGATACGTCGATGGCACCTTGAAGATGACCGTGTTGCGGAACCAGTCGAGCGACTTGCGCTTGGCCAGCGCATTGACCTGGGTCGGGTTGCGCCGGGTGTCGATCGGGCCGCCCATCATCGTCATCGATCTGGGCAGCGCGGGGTCGCCGCGGGCGGCCATCAGCGACACCGCGCCCAGCACCGGCACGGTGGGCTGGCACACCGAAATCACGTGCGAGCCTGGGCCGATCAGGTCGAGAAATTCGATGACATAGTCGACATAGTCGTCCAGGTGGAACGGTCCCTTGGACAGCGGCACCGTACGCGCGTCGGTCCAGTCCGTGACGTACAGGTCGTGGGCCGGCAGCAGGGCACGAACCGTGTCGCGCAGCAGCGTGGAGTGATGGCCCGACAACGGCGACACCACCAGGACCCTGGGGTCGGTGGGGCGCGATGCGGGCAGCCCGTTCAGGTCGCGCTCGAAGTGCAGCAGACGGCAGAAGGGTTTTTCCAGCGCGACGACCTGGTGCACCGGCACCTCGACACCGCCGACCGTGGTCGACACGATGTTGAATTCGGGCTTTTCGTAGTGCTTGCCGAGGCGGTACAGCAGGTCGTAACTGGCGGCGAGGCGGCGCGAGTAGATCGTGTAGGACAGCGGGCTGTACGGGTTGGAAAAGAGCTGCGAGGTCGCTTGTGCCCAGGTCGAAAGCGGGGTCAGGAGCTTGCGCTGCCATTCGTGCAATTGGTACAACACGCAGGATGTCCCCCGGGGCCGCCCCCTGATCGCTGGAGGCGATTCTATTCCCCCACAGTATGGTCCGAATTGCCCGTTAAGGGCCGAACAACGGCCCCTCGGGGCCGAGCGGGAGGCCGGCTAGCGCTCCAGGTACTGCAGCTTGTCCTTGACGTCTTTCCACTCGTCGGCGTCGGCCGGGTGCGGCTTCATCCGGGTGATCGAGGGCCACTGCTTGGCGAGTTCCACGTTGATGGCGATGAAGCGTCGCTGCTCGGCCGGCACGTCCTCTTCCGCGTAGATGGCGTTGACCGGGCACTCCGGGATGCACACCGCGCAGTCGATGCACTCGTCCGGATCGATCGTCAGAAAGTTGGGGCCCTCGCGGAAGCAGTCCACCGGACACACGTCGACGCAGTCCGTGTACTTGCAGCGGATGCAGGATTCGGTTACTACGTGGGTCATTGTCGGTTCAGCGCCTGGGCGGCCATCCGGCCGCAGCACGAATCTTATCGTGATCATCGAATCCCTGCTGGATACGGACCTGTACAAGTTCACGATGATGCAGGTCGTGCTGCACCGGTTTCCAGGGGCTCAGGTCGAATACCGATTCAAGTGCCGCACCCCGGGCGTCGACCTGACGGCCGACGTCGAACAGATCCGAAGGGAGGTTCGCCACCTGTGCTCCCTGCGATTCGCCGAGGGCGAGCTGGACTACCTGCGGGGCCTGCGGTTCATCAGGAGCGACTTCGTCGACTTCCTCGGGCTGTTTCACCTGAACACGAAGTACATCCAGATCGAGCCGGCCGGCGGCCGGGCGGGTGAGATCGACGTGACGATCCGCGGACCGTGGTTGCACACGATCCTGTTCGAGATCCCGGTGCTGGCGATCATCAACGAGACCTACTATCGCCGCACCGCGCCGGCGGCCGACCTGGCCGAAGGTCGCCGCCGCCTGCGGGAAAAGATCGGGCTGATCCGCAGCGAGCCGGCGCTGTCCGCGGTCCGGATCGCCGACTACGGCACGCGCCGCCGGTTCTCCCGCGCCTGGCAGGACGAGGTGCTGTGCACGCTGAAGTCGGACCTGCGCGAGAACCTGGCCGGAACCAGCAACGTGCTGTACGCATGGACCCGGGGGCTGACGCCGGTGGGGACGATGGCGCACGAATACCTGCAGGCCTGCCAGGCGCTCGGTCCCCGCCTGCGGGACTCGCAGACCTTCGGCTTCGAAACCTGGGCCCGCGAATACCGCGGCGATCTGGGCATCGCGCTGTCGGATGTTTACGGGATGGACGCGTTCCTGCGCGATTTCGACCTGTACTTCTGCAAGCTGTTCGACGGCGCCCGCCACGATTCGGGCGACCCGGCGCAATGGGGCGAGCGGCTGATCGCCCATTATGAGTACAACCGGGTCGATCCGACGACCCGCACGCTGGTGTTCTCCGACGGGCTCACGTTTGCCCGGGTGGTCGAGCTGTACCGCCGATTCCACGGACGGGCCCGGGTCGCGTTCGGCGTGGGCACCCACCTGATGAACGACCTGGGGCATCCGGCGCTGCAGATCGTGATCAAAATGGTCCGCTGCAACGGCCAGCCGGTCGCCAAGCTGACCGACAGCCCGGAGAAGAACATGTGCGACGACGAGGCCTACGTCGCGTACTTGCGGCAGGTGTTCCAGATTCCGCCGGCTTAGCCGACGCTCGTCAGCGCGCGGGCGAGACCGAGCTCGCCTCTTTCACGGGCGTGGACGGGCGCCGCGGCGCGGCCGCCGGCTTTTTGGCTTTGGCCTGGGCGGCCAGTGCGCGCTTGCGGTCTTCCGGAAGCTCCTGGTACTTCTGGGTCAACGCCTGGCGCTGGTCGGGCGGCAGCGAATACGCGCGCCGGAAGTTCTCCCGCGTAGTCTCACGTTGCTCCGGCGTCAGCTTGGCCAGCTGCGGCATTCGCTCGTGGAACCGCTTCTTGCCTTCGGTGGACATGTTCGGGTACTTGGCGGCGATCTCGAGCCACTTTCTCTTACGGTCGGGATCGAACTTGTCCCAGTCGGTCGCAAGCGGCGCCAGGGCCTCGCGTTGCTCCGCGTTCAGTTCATGCCACGCCGGGCGCGCCTCCGCCTTTGCATGGCTGGCGGGCGCGGAGGCGCCGGCGGCCGGTGCTTGCGCCCATGCGACGCCGGCAGCTGTGGACGCCAGCAGCAGGCAAAGCAGCCGATACCGCATTCAGCGCTAGATCCCCTGCTCGTTGTGAATCATCACGCCAAAGCCCTTGTCGGCATAGGTATCGATCGGGGTGTCGTCCAGCAACACCGCCAGATCCATGTTGGCGTGCTCGGCGATCGTCTGCTCCTCGTGCCAGCGGTAGATCGCGACGAAACCGACCGTCAGCGCGAGCAGCGGGGCCAGCAACCCCAGGCGGCGCAGCCACATCCACGCCGGCGTGGCATCGTCCGGCCAGCCCGCATCGCCCCCGCTGCCGGCAAAACGCAAAGCCGGTACCCACAAGGGCCGCTGCACGCTGGCCCTCTGGTGCGCCAGAGCGGTGCGGCGCGCGCTGTCCAGGCGTACGACGACCCGGTACTGGAGCCGATCCGCACCCTCATTCAGGGCCTGACGGACCCGGTACCCGAATTCGACCTCATTCATAGCGTAATTCCTCGAGCTGTCAACGCCTGTGCCAGCGCGTGCGTGGCCCGAGAGCAGTGGGTTTTGACGCTGCCCTCCGAACAGCCCATCGTGGCCGCCGTTTCGGCAACGTCCAGGTCCTCCCAGTAACGCAGCAGGAAGGCCTGTCGTTGACGGGCCGGAAGACGCGCGATTTCCTGCTCGATGATGCCCACGATCTGCACCCGCTCGGCCCGATCGGCGGCGCTTTCCGCGCCCTCGGTGCCCTGGGCCGCCTCCAGCGTCTCGAGGGGATCTTCCTCGCTGTCCTGGTTGCCGCCCAGTGCCGACAGCAGTGTCACCCAGGTCGAGCGTACCTTCTGGCGGCGGAAAAAATCGTGGATCGTATTCTGAAGAATTCTTGTGAACAGCAGCGGCAGTTCCCGGGCCGGCCGATCACCGTAGTGCTCGGCCAGCTTCAGCATCGCGTCCTGGACGACGTCGAGGGCGCCGTCTTCGTCACGCAGGGCGAACAAAGCCTGCTTGTAGGCCCGACGTTCGGCGCTGGCTAGAAAGTCTCCGAGTTCTTCTCGTGTCGCCATCGGGCAGGCAGAACTTTGCCCCGGACAAGAGGGTGTAACCCCCAGCCGCTACCCCTTCGAAGCGGCGCCAGATCGTAACAGAGCGTTCACTTGAGGCTGCAGCCCGCCGCCGGGTGCAGCTCGTGTTTGCGAATCCCCATGCAGTGATCTAAGCTAAGTCCTTGAAATCACGGAAACTGACCGCTCCGGCCCGACCGTCAAAGGGCCGGATCCCGCGCCGGACCAGGATTTCGAAAATCGCCGCACCACCTGTCACGAGCAGGCATGGAACGGCGTCCGATCAATTTCCGGACGGACCTTGAGAGGATCGCACCATGAAATCCGCCAGCGCGGAAGTCCCCCGCGTCGAAGATCTGTCCAGCGAAGCGCCCATCACCGGCGCCGAGATCGTCGTGCGCTGCCTGCAGGCCGAGGGTGTCAAGCACGTGTTCGGCTACCCAGGCGGCGCAGTGCTGTACATCTACGACGAGATATTCAAGCAGGACGGGTTCCAGCATATTCTGGTACGGCACGAGCAGGCCGCGGTGCACGCGGCCGATGCGTATTCGCGCTCCAGCCACGAGGTCGGTGTGGCGCTGGTGACCAGCGGGCCCGGCGTCACCAATGCGGTCACCGGGATCGCGACCGCGTACATGGATTCGATCCCGCTGGTCATCCTGACCGGACAGGTGCCGACCCACGCGATCGGGCAGGACGCCTTCCAGGAGTGCGACACGGTCGGCATTACGCGCCCGTGCGTGAAGCACAACTTCCTGGTCAAGGACGTGCACGAGCTCGCATCGACCATCAGCAAGGCGTTTTACATCGCGCGCAGCGGCCGGCCAGGCCCGGTGCTGGTCGACATTCCGAAGGACGTGACCGTCGCCCGCTGCGCCTTCCAATATCTTCGCAATCCGACGCTGCGCTCGTACAACCCGGTGCTCAAGGGTCACGGCGGGCAGATCAAGAAGGCCGTGCAGCTGCTGCTGGCGGCCGAGCGGCCGATGCTGTACACGGGCGGCGGCGTGATCCTGGCCAATGCGGCCGATGCGCTCGGCCGGCTGGTGGACCGGCTCAACGCCCCGTGCACCAATACGCTGATGGGCTTGGGGGGCCTGCGCGCCTCGGACCGCCGCTTCCTCGGGATGCCCGGCATGCACGGCACCTACGAGGCGAACATGGCGATGCAGCACTGCGATGTGCTGCTGGCGGTCGGGACGCGTTTCGACGACCGCGTGATCGGCAATCCGAAGCACTTCGGGCAGAACCCGCGCAAGATCATCCACATCGACATCGATCCCTCCTCGATCTCCAAGCGCGTCAAGGTCGACGTGCCCATCGTCGGCGACGTGAAGGAAGTCCTGGGCGAGCTGCTGGCGCAACTGGAGGCGGCGCGATCCGGCCAGCCCTTGGCCGACATCGACGCCTGGTGGCGCCAGATCGAACAGTGGCGTTCGCGCGACTGCCTCAAATACGAGATGACCGACCGCGTGATCAAGCCCCAGTACGTGATCCAGACGCTGTGGCAGGTCACCAAGGGCGACGCATTCCTCACCTCCGACGTCGGCCAGCACCAGATGTGGGCGGCCCAGTACTACCCCTTCGAAAAGCCCCGCCGCTGGATCAACTCGGGCGGGCTGGGCACGATGGGCGTAGGTCTGCCGTACGCGATGGGCGTGCAGATGGCCAATCCGGGGGCCCAGGTCGCCGTGGTCACCGGCGAAGGCTCGATCCAGATGTGCATCCAGGAGCTGTCGACCTGCAAGCAGTACCGGCTTACGCCCAAGATCGTCAACCTGAACAACCGCTACCTGGGCATGGTGCGGCAGTGGCAGCAGATCGACTACGGCAACCGCTACTCGGAGTCGTACATGGATGCGCTGCCCGATTTCGTCAAGCTGGCGGAAAGCTACGGGCACGTGGGCATGCGCATCGAGCGCCCGGCCGACGTGGAACCCGCGCTGAAGGAGGCCTTCACGGGGTTGAAGGACCGGCTGGTCTTCATGGACTTCATCACCGACCAGACCGAGAACGTGTGGCCGATGGTCAAGTCGGGCAAGGGTCTGACCGAAATGCTGCTGGGCTCGGAGGACCTGTAATGCGCCACATCGTTTCGGTATTGCTCGAGAACGAGGCCGGAGCGCTGTCGCGCGTGGTGGGGCTGTTTTCCGCGCGCGGCTACAACATCGAGACGCTGACGGTAGCGCCGACCGAGGATGCCTCGCTGTCGCGCATGACGATCGTCACCGCCGGGTCGGACGATGTGATCGAGCAGATCACCAAGCACCTGAACCGGCTGATCGAGGTGGTCAAGGTGGTCGACCTGACCGAGGGCGAATTCACCGAGCGCGAGCTGATGCTGATCAAGGTGCGCGCGACCGGACGGGAGCGCGACGAGATGAAGCGGATGGCCGACATCTTCCGCGGCCGCATCATCGATGTGACGGAACGGACCTACACGATCGAGCTCACCGGCAATACGTCCAAGCTCGACGCCTTCATTCGCGCGATCGACCGCGCCGCGATCCTGGAGACGGTGCGTACCGGCAGTTCGGGGATCGGCCGGGGCGAGCGGGTGTTGCGCGTTTGAAGCGACCATTTAGGAGCCAGACATGAGAATTTTCTACGATAAGGATGCGGATCTTTCGTTGGTGAAGGGCCGCCGGGTCGCGATCGTCGGCTACGGATCCCAGGGGCACGCGCACGCGCTGAACCTGAAGGACTCCGGGGTGCGCGTGACCGTGGCGCTGCGGCGCGACGGCGTATCCTGGCACAAGGCGGTCAAGGCCGGCCTGGACGTGAAGGACATCGCCGAGGCGGTGCGCGACGCCGACCTCGTGATGATCCTGCTGCCCGACGAGAACCACGGGCAGGTCTACCAGGAGGCGATCGAGCCGAACATCCGCAAGGGAGCGGCGCTCGCGTTCGCGCACGGATTCAACATTCACTACGGACAGATCCGGCCGCGCGCGGACCTGGACGTGCTGATGGTCGCGCCCAAGGCCCCCGGGCACACGTTGCGCGCAACCTACACGCAGGGCGGGGGCGTGCCGTCGCTGATCGCAGTCCAGCAGGACGCCTCCGGCGCGGCGCGCGATCTGGCGCTGTCCTACGCCAGCGCGATCGGCAGCGGCAAGGCCGGCATCATCGAAACGACGTTCCGGGAAGAAACGGAAACGGACCTGTTCGGAGAGCAAACGGTGCTGTGCGGCGGATGCGTCGAGCTGGTCAAGGCCGGCTTCGAGACGCTGGTCGAGGCCGGCTACGCACCGGAGATGGCCTACTTCGAGTGCCTGCACGAACTGAAACTGATCGTCGACCTGATGTACGAGGGCGGCATCGGCACCATGAACTATTCGATCTCGAACAATGCCGAGTACGGCGAATACGTGACCGGGCCCGAGGTGATCAACGAGCAATCGCGCCTGGCGATGCGGCGCGCGCTGGAGCGGATCCAGAACGGCGAGTACGCCAAGAGCTTCCTGCTGGAAAACCGCGTCGGCGCCCCCACGCTGCTGGCGCGCCGCCGGCTCACAGCCCAGCATCCGATCGAGCAGATCGGCGAGAAGCTGCGTTCGATGATGCCCTGGATCAAGAAGAACCGTTTGGTCGATACGTCGCGCAACTGAGTTGAACCAGCCCGCCCACCCGTGGCTGGCCCGCGAGGGCTGGCCGTTCATCGGCGCCGCGGTCGCAGCCGCCGCCGTGGCTTTGTGGCTGGCCGGACTGGCATGGTCGCTGCCGCTGTGGCTGCTGGCCGTCTTCATGGTGCAGTTCTTCCGCGACCCGCCGCGCCAGGTGCGCGCCGCGGCGGGCGCCATCGTGTCGGCCGCCGACGGCCGCGTGGTGCGGGTGGCCGCCGTGCGGGATCCGTACACCGAGGGCGACGCGCTGGTGATCAGCGTGTTCATGAACGTGTTCAACGTCCACAGCAACCGTGCGCCGGTCGACGGCGTGGTCGAAAAGGTCCAGTATCGCCCCGGGGCTTTCGTGCACGCCGACCTGGACAAGGCCTCGGAAAGCAACGAATCCAATGCGATCGTGCTGCGCACGCAAGCGGGGCAACGCGTCTCGGTGGTCCAGGTGGCCGGGCTGATCGCGCGCCGGATCCTGTGCTACGTACAGGCGGGCGACCGCCTGGCGCGCGGCCAGCGCTTCGGCTTCATCCGCTTCGGCTCGCGCGTGGACCTGTACCTGCCGCGATCGGCTCGGCCGCTGGTGGCGGTCGGTGATTTCGTGTACGCGGGCGCCTCGGTGCTGGCCGAATTCTGATGAAGATGCCGATGCGCTTTCGCCGACGCAAGCTGCGCCCGCTGGCAGGCTCGGGCAGCGCGCTGGCCGAAGACTTCAAGGGGCCGCCCCGCCACCGGCGCGGCATCTACCTGCTGCCGAACCTGTTCACGACAGCGGCCCTGTTCGCGGGTTTCTATGCGACCGTGCAGGCGATGAATCAGCGCTTCGAGTGGGCCGCGCTCGCCATTCTGGCGGCGATGGTGCTGGACGGCATGGACGGCCGCGTGGCGCGGCTCACCAATACGCAAAGCGCGTTCGGCGCTCACTACGACTCGCTGTCCGACATGGCCTCGTTCGGGGTCGCGCCGGCGATCGTGATGTATGAGTGGGCGCTGCGCGGGCTGGGGCGATGGGGCTGGGCCGCGGCCTTCGTCTACTGCGCCGGCGCCGCGCTGCGGCTGGCGCGCTTCAACGCCAACCTCGGGGTGGTGGACCGGCGCTTTTTCCAGGGCCTGCCGAGTCCCGCTGCGGCGGCGCTGGTGGCCGGCTTCGTCTGGCTGTCGGTCGACAACCGCTTCCAGATCGAGGACGTGTGGCTGCCGTGGGTCGCCTTCGGCGTGACCGTGTACGCCGGGCTGACGATGGTTTCCAGCGTGCCGTTTTACAGCGGCAAGACATTTCACCCCGGTGTCAGCGTGCCGTTCTGGGTGATGGTGGCGATCGTGGTGGCGATCTTCTTCGTCTCCCTGGGACCGCCGATCGTGCTCTTTGGCCTGTTGAGCTGCTACTCGGTGTCCGGCTACCTCTACTGGGCCTGGCGGCGCTGGCGCGGCGAGTCCAATCCGGCCCGGCCGGCGCCACGCGGCTCCGATACGACAGGTCCGCATTGAGTGGTTGTTAAAGCGGGCCAATCCGCTTATAGTCAAACGGTGCGCTCACCTGCCGCCACCTTGATAGCCTGCGATGCCGTCGCCGCCGCGCGACTGCATCTCGTTCTGCTGCTGCGCCCCGCGCGCAGCTAACCCCCAACCCACAATTCGCGAAGTGACCGGCCCGAGGATCTCCCGGGCCAGATAACCACGCCCTGACGGAGAGCTCCATGGACCGACTGATCATCTTCGATACCACGCTGCGAGACGGCGAGCAGAGCCCGGGTGCCGCCATGACGCGGGAGGAAAAGCTGCGCATCGCCAAGCAGCTGGAGCGCCTGCGCGTGGACGTGATCGAAGCGGGCTTTGCCGCCTCTTCCAAAGGCGACTTCGAAGCCGTCCGTTCGGTCGCAGCCGCCGTGCGCGACAGTATCGTGTGCTCGCTGGCGCGCGCCAACGAGCGCGACATCGGACTGGCGGCCGAGGCGCTGGCCGGGGCGCGCCGCAAGCGCATCCACACGTTCATCGCGACGTCCGCGCTGCACATGGAAAAGAAGCTGCGCATGTCGCCCGACCAGGTGCTGGAGCAGGCCCGCTCGGCGGTGCGCCTGGCGCGCCGCTACGCCGACGATGTGGAGTTCTCAACCGAGGACGGCAGCCGTTCGGAGCTCGACTTCCTGTGCCGCGTGATCGAAGCGGCCATTGCCGAGGGAGCCACCACGATCAACATCCCCGACACGGTCGGCTACGCGGTGCCCGAACAGTACGGCTGGCTGCTGCGGACGCTGCGCGAACGCGTGCCCAACTCCGACCGCGCGATCTGGTCGGTCCACTGCCACAACGACCTGGGCATGGCGGTGGCCAATTCGCTGGCCGGCGTCGCCAACGGCGTGCGGCAGGTCGAGTGCACGATCAACGGCCTGGGGGAGCGCGCCGGCAACACCTCGCTGGAGGAGGTCGTGATGGCGGTGAAGACGCGCCGCGACGTGTTCGGGCTGGAGGTCGGGATCGACACCACCCAGATCGTGCCCAGTTCGAAGCTGGTGTCCAACATCACCGGATTTCCGGTGCAGCCGAACAAGGCGGTGGTCGGCGCCAATGCCTTCGCACACGCCTCGGGGATCCACCAGGACGGCGTGCTCAAAGCGCGCCAGACCTACGAGATCATGCGAGCCGAGGATGTGGGCTGGAGCACCAACCGCATCGTGCTCGGCAAGCTGTCGGGGCGCAACGCATTCCGTCAGCGGGTGCAGGAACTGGGCATTCCGATCGAAAACGATGAGGAACTGGTGGCCGCCTTCGCGCGCTTCAAGGACCTGGCCGACCGCAAGGCCGAGATCTTCGACGAGGACATCCAGGCGCTGTTTTCCGACGAGGCGGTCGTTCCGCACCACGAGCACTTCCGGCTCATTTCGCTGTCGCAGCGGTCGGAAACCGGCCAGCGGCCGCACGCCCGGGTGGTGTTCCGGATCGGCGACCAGGAGGTACAGGCCGAGTGCGACGGCAACGGGCCGGTGGACGCGTCGCTGAAAGCGATCGAAAGCCGCGTCGCGAGCGGCTCCGAGCTGCTGCTGTACTCGGTCAACGCGATCACGACCGGCACCGAGGCCCAGGGTGAAGTGACGGTGCGGCTGTCCCGCGCCGGCCGCATCGTCAACGGCATCGGCGCCGATCCGGATATCGTCGCCGCCTCGGCCAAGGCTTACATCAACGCGCTGAACAAGCTGTACACGACCGCCGAGCGGCTCAATCCGCAGATGTCGATGACGCCGTAACGGCCCCCAGCCAATGTAGAAGGGCGCGGGCGAGGGGCCCCGGCGTCTGGCATATAATCGCCGGTTTCACGGCGCGGAGGCCCTTCCGTGACCGCATGTTGTTTGGCTCAAGGGGACCCTGATGTCGGTTGCAGATATCAAAAAGGGCGACATCGTCGCCAAGTTTCAGCGCGCGGTTAACGATACCGGTTCGCCCGAGGTTCAGGTCGCGTTGCTGACGGCTCGCATCAACGAGCTCACCGAGCATTTCAAGACGCACGTCAAGGATCACCACTCGCGGCGTGGCCTGCTGAAAATGGTCAGCCGGCGCCGCAAACTGCTCGATTATCTGAAGGGCAAGAAGCCGGATGCCTACAAGGGTCTGATCGAAAGCCTGGGCCTTCGTAAGTAAGCCGCGGTCGCAGACGCTGACCGGTCGTCGGATGACTCGGGTATTGAGCCAATCTCCGCGGTGGGATCGTTGCCGGTCTGTGTGTCGCCTCGGCTGGGCATGAAAGGAAATCGAAGTGTTCGACAAAGTGACGAAGACATTTCAGTACGGGGAGCACACGGTGCACCTCGAAACGGGAGAAGTGGCACGCCAGGCGAGCGGCAGCGTGCTGGTTTCGATGGACGACACCGTGGTGCTGGCCACGGTCGTGGCAGCGCCCAACGCCAGGCCGGGCCAGGAGTTTTTCCCGCTGACGGTCGATTACGTCGAGAAAACCTATGCGGCCGGGCGCATTCCGGGCGGCTTTTTCAAGCGGGAAGGGCGTCCCTCCGAGAAGGAGGTGCTGACCTCGCGCCTGATCGATCGGCCGATCCGGCCGCTGTTTCCGGACGGCTTCTTCAACGAAGTGCAGGTGGTGCTGCACGTGATGTCGATCAATCCGGAAATCGACCCCGATATTGCGGCCTTGATCGGCGCCTCGGCGGCGCTGGCGCTTTCGGGCATTCCGTTCAAGGGACCGATCGGGGCGGCTCGCGTCGGCTACGTGGACGGCCAGCTGGTGGTGAACCCGACCGCCTCGCAGTTGAAGAATTCGAAGCTGAACCTGGTCGTGGCCGGCACCGAGCGGGCCGTGCTGATGGTCGAGTCGGAAGCCGATCAGCTGCCCGAGGACGTGATGCTGAGCGCGGTCGTCTTCGGGCATCAGCAGATGCAGGTGGCGATCGACGCGATTCATGAACTGGTGCGCGGGGCCGGCAAGCCGCTGTGGGACTGGCAGCCACCCGCCAAGAACGAACCCCTGCTGGCGCGCATCGTGAACCTGGCCGGCTCGGACCTTCGTGCGGCCTACCAGATCCGCAGCAAGCAGGAGCGCTCCAAGCGCATCAGCGAGATCGAAGCGCAGACCGAAGCGACGCTGGTGACCGAAGCGGCCGAGACGGGCAATGCGGCGCCGGACCCGCACGAGGTGGCCAGCATTCTGTTCGACCTGCAGGCCAAGATCGTGCGAAGCCAGATCCTGGACCAGGAGCCGCGCATCGACGGGCGCGACACGCGCACGGTGCGCCCGATCGAAATCCGGCTGGGCATGCTGCCGCGAACCCACGGGTCGGCGCTGTTCACGCGGGGCGAAACCCAGGCCCTGGTGACCGCCACGCTGGGCACCAAGCAGGACGAACAGATCATCGATGCGCTGCAGGGCGAGTATCGCGAGCGCTTCATGCTCCACTACAACATGCCCCCGTTTGCGACCGGCGAAACCGGTCGCATGGGCGCGCCCAAGCGGCGCGAGGTCGGGCACGGACGCCTGGCCAAGCGCGCGCTGGCCGCGGTTCTGCCGCCGGTCGAGGAATTCCAGTATTCGATCCGGGTCGTCTCGGAGATCACCGAGTCCAACGGCTCCTCGTCGATGGCGTCGGTGTGCGGCGGCTGCCTGGCCCTGATGGACGCGGGGGTTCCGGTCAAGGCGCACGTGGCCGGCATCGCGATGGGCCTGATCAAGGAAGGCAACCGGTTCGCCGTGTTGACCGACATCCTGGGCGACGAGGATCACCTGGGCGACATGGACTTCAAGGTCGCGGGCACTTCCAGCGGCGTCACCGCGCTGCAGATGGACATCAAGATCGAGGGCATCACCAAAGAGATCATGCAGGTCGCGCTGGCGCAGGCGCGCGAAGCGCGCATGACCATCCTGCAGAAGATGCAGGATTCGATCGCGGCCTCGCGCGGCGAGCTGTCGGCCTATGCGCCGCGGATGATCCGCATGAAGATCAATCCGGAGAAGATCCGCGACGTGATCGGCAAGGGCGGCGCGGTCATTCGCGCGCTGACCGAGGAGACCGGAACGCAGATCGACATCGAGGACGACGGCACCGTGATCATCGCCAGCGTCGACCAGGAAAAGGGGCGCGAGGCGCAGCGGCGCATCCTGGAGCTGACTGCCGACGTGGAGGTCGGCAAGGTCTACGACGGCACCGTGCTGCGACTGCTCGATTTCGGCGCGATCGTCCAGATCCTGCCGGGGCGCGACGGCCTGCTGCACATCTCGCAGATCGCCAATGAGCGGGTGAACCAGGTGTCGGATTTCCTCAAAGAGGGCCAGCAGGTCAAGGTCAAGGTGATCGAAGCGGACGAGAAAGGGCGCGTGCGGCTGTCGATGAAGGCCCTGGCTGCGGACCCGGTCACTCCAGTGACCCAATCCTGAGCGGGAACCGCTCGTCGGCACCGCTGTCCAACGACCCTCACTGGCCGCAGGCTGCCGATGCGCTCCAAGCTGGTCGCCGCCAACTGGAAGATGAACGGCTCGTTCGCGTCCAATCGCGAATGGCTGCAGGCCTTTGCAGCGGCCAGCGTGTCGTCCGAGGTGACCGTATGCGCCCCCTACGTGTACCTGACGCAGGTGGCTGACGCGCTGCGCGACACCGGAGCGTGCGCCGGGGCGCAGAACCTGAGCGCCGAAGCGCCTGGGGCCTTCACCGGGGAAATCGCGGGCGAGATGCTGATCGACTGCGGCGTTCGATGGGTGATCGTCGGCCATTCGGAACGGCGCAGCCGCTACAGCGAAACCAGCGGCATGGTCGCCGCCAAGGCGGCGCGCGCGGTTGCGCACGGACTCAAACCGATCATCTGCGTGGGCGAGACGCTGCACGAGCGCGAGCAGGGCCGCACCCTGGCCGTGATCACGGCGCAGCTCGCACCGGTGTTCGACGCCTGCGCGGCCGACGAGCTGGCGTCGTGCGCGATCGCCTATGAACCGGTCTGGGCGATCGGAACCGGTCAGACCGCCACGCCGGGGCAGGCGCAGGAGGTGCACGCGGCGATCCGGGCGCTGATGTCGCGCCAGGATCCGGGCGCGGCCTCGCAGACGCGGATCGTCTACGGCGGCAGCGTGAAGCCGGCCAACGCGCTGGAGCTGTTCCAGCAGCCCGACATCGACGGCGGCCTGATCGGCGGCGCCTCGCTGGACGTGTCGGACTTCGTGTCGATCTGCCACAGCGCAGACCGGGCGGCGCTGCACTGACTGACACCATTCGGAAGGAGGCAGGATGAATTGGCTAAACGGGCTGTTGATCGGCGTTCAGGTGACCTGTGCCGTGGCGATTATCTGCTTGATCCTGCTGCAGCACGGCAAGGGAGCCGACATGGGAGCAGCGTTCGGCGGCGGCGCCTCGGGAAGCCTGTTCGGGGCCAGCGGCTCGGCCAATTTTCTGTCGCGCACCACGGCCGTGCTGGCCGCGATTTTCTTTCTGACCACGATCGGCATGGCCTATACCGCCACCGTGGCCCGCACTTCATCGGCGCGGGCCGACCACGCCGGCGTGATGAGCAATGTGGGCAAGGACGCGCCCGCCCCGGCGACCGCGCCGTCCGGCGCCCCGTCCGAAATTCCGGCCACGGCTGCGCCCGCGAGCACGACGCCGCCGGCGGCGCCCGCCACCGGCAACTCGACGCCCGCCAAGCCATCCGACATCCCGAAATAGCCTGCAGCGCCAGGATTACGGAGGCCCTGGCCTGCGTAGGCCTGACGAAGCAGGTGGATGCTGCTTTGCGGAAAGCGGGTAGAATGCCGCCGGTCGCCGACGTGGTGGAATTGGTAGACACACCATCTTGAGGGGGTGGCGGCGCAAGCCGTGTGAGTTCGAGTCTCACCGTCGGCACCATGTCGACATGAACCAGCCCGGCTGCAGGCGGTCAGAGCAAGGGATGGTGTAAATCAGTGGAACTCGAAAGTTACCTGCCGATCCTGCTGTTCCTGATCGTCGGCGCGCTGATCGGAATCGCGCCGCTCGCGATCGGGTTCCTGCTGGGTCCGCGCCGGCCCGATCCCGAAAAACTGTCGCCGTACGAGTGCGGCTTCGAGGCATTCGAAGACGCGCGCATGAAATTCGACGTGCGCTACTACCTGGTGGCGATTCTGTTCATTCTGTTCGACCTGGAGGTCGCGTTCCTGTTCCCCTGGGGCGCGACGCTGGGCGACCTGGGCAACTGGAGCCCGGGCTTCTGGGCGATGATGCTGTTCCTGGCCATCCTGACCGTGGGCTTCGTCTACGAGTGGAAAAAGGGCGCGCTGGACTGGGAATGAACATCGCGAGGTTCGCAACGTGAGCATCATCGAAGGCGTTCTCGAAGAAGGCTTCGTCACGACCAGCCTGGACAAGCTGATCAACTGGTCCAAGACGGGTTCGCTGTGGCCGGTGACGTTCGGCCTGGCCTGCTGCGCGGTCGAGATGATGCACGCGGGCGCGGCCCGCTACGACCTGGACCGATTCGGCATCTTCTTCAGGCCCAGCCCGCGCCAGTCCGACGTGATGATCGTGGCCGGCACCTTGTGCAACAAGATGGCTCCGGCGCTGCGCAAGGTTTACGACCAGATGGCCGAGCCGCGCTGGGTGATCTCGATGGGTTCGTGCGCCAATGGCGGGGGCTACTACCACTACTCGTATTCCGTGGTGCGCGGCTGCGACCGCATCGTCCCGGTCGATATCTACGTGCCGGGGTGCCCGCCGACCGCCGAAGCGCTGATTTACGGAATCATCCAGCTGCAGAAGAAGATACGCCGCACCAACACGATCGCCCGCTAGATGGGAATCGAAGTTCTCGCAGAACGCTTGGGGTCGCGGCTGGGAGAGGCGGCGGCCGACCTGCGCACCTCGTTCGGCGAGCTGACGCTGACGGTGCCCGCCCCCAGCTTGCTGCAGGTGGCCACGACGCTGCGCGAGGACGCCTCGCTGGGCTTCGAACAGCTGATCGACCTGTGCGGCGTCGACTACTCGTCCTGGGGTGATCGCCCGCAGGAAGGCCGGCGCTTCGCAGTGGTCGTGCACCTGCTGTCCGTTTCGAACAACTGGCGGCTGCGACTTCGCAGCTTCAGCGTCGACGACGAATTCCCGGTGATGGTGACGCTGACCACCGTGTGGCCGGCGGCCGGCTGGTACGAGCGTGAGGCGTTCGACCTGTACGGGATCGTGTTCGAAGGGCACCCCGATCTGCGGCGGATCCTGACCGATTACGGTTTCGTCGGCCACCCGTTCCGCAAGGATTTTCCGGTCTCCGGCACCGTGGAGATGCGGTACGACCCGGAGCAGAAGCGCGTGATCTACCAGCCCGTCACCATCGAGCCGCGCGAAGTTACGCCCCGCGTGATCCGCGAAGACAGCTACGCCAAGCGTTGATACCCCGGCACCGATGGCGGACATCCGCAATTACACACTGAACTTCGGCCCCCAGCACCCGGCCGCGCACGGCGTGCTGCGGCTGGTGCTGGAGCTGGACGGCGAGGTGATCCAGCGCGCCGATCCGCACATCGGGCTGCTGCACCGCGCGACCGAAAAGCTGGCCGAGACGCGCACCTATATCCAGTCGGTGCCCTACATGGACCGGCTCGACTACGTTTCGATGATGGCCAACGAGCACGCCTACGTGATGGCCATTGAACGGCTGCTCGGAATCCAGGTGCCCGTGCGGGCCCAGTACATCCGGGTGATGTTCGACGAGATCACGCGGCTGCTCAACCACCTGCTGTGGATCGGCGCGCATGGGCTGGACGTGGGCGCCATGGCGGTGTTCCTGTATGCGTTCCGGGAGCGCGAGGATCTGTTCGACATGTACGAGGCCGCCAGTGGTGCGCGCATGCACGCCGCCTACTACCGGCCCGGCGGGGTGTACCGGGATCTGCCCGGCTCGATGCCGCGCTACGCACCCTCGCCGCTGCGCGCGGCCTCGGAGGTCGAGCGGCTCAACAGCAACCGGCAGGGATCGCTGCTCGACTTCATCGAGGATTTCACCAACCGGTTCCCGGCGCACGTGGATGAATACGAAACGCTGCTGACCGACAACCGGATCTGGAAGCAGCGCCTGGTGGGCATCGGCGTCGTGCCGCCCGAGCGCGCCCTGGCGCTCGGCTTTACCGGCCCGATGCTGCGCGGCTCCGGCATCGCCTGGGATTTGCGCAAGAAGCAGCCCTACGAGGTCTACCCCGAGCTGGCTTTCGACATTCCCGTGGGCCGCAACGGCGACTGCTACGACCGCTACCTGGTCCGGATGGAGGAAATGCGCCAGAGCAACCGGATCGTCCAGCAATGCATCCGGTGGCTGCGCGACCACCCCGGGCCGGTGATGTCGGACGATCACAAGGTGGCTCCCCCTTCGCGGGTTGACATGAAGTCGAACATGGAGGAGCTGATCCACCACTTCAAGCTGTTCACCGAAGGCATCCACGTGCCGCCGGGCGAGGTGTACGCGGCCGTCGAGGCACCCAAGGGCGAGTTCGGCATCTTTCTGATTTCCGACGGAGCCAACAAGCCGTATCGGCTCAAGATCCGCGCGCCCGGCTTTGCGCACCTGCAGGCTTTCGACGAAATGACCCGGGGCCACATGCTGGCTGACGCCGTGACCGTGATCGGCACGCAGGACATCGTGTTCGGGGAGATCGACCGGTGAGCGCGCTGCCCGAACCGGGGGAAACGCTGTCGGCCCAGGCCTGGCAGCGCGTCGACGTCGAGATCGCCAAGTACCCGCCCCACGAGAAACGCTCGGCGGTGGTGGCCGCGCTGGCGATCGCGCAGGAGGAAGTGGGCTGGCTTCCGGGCTGGGCCATCGAGTCCGTCGCGCATTACTTGGGCATCCCCCCGATCGCCGCCTACGAGGTGGCTACCTTTTACTCGATGTACGACCTGCAGCCGGTCGGTCGCTTCAAGCTGGCCCTGTGCACCAACCTGCCGTGCGCCCTGTCCGGCGCGACCCGGGCCGCCGCCCGCCTGAAGGAAAAGCTGGGCATCGGGTTCGGAGAAACCAGTTCCGACGGCCTGTTCACGCTGAAGGAGGGCGAGTGTTTCGGCGCCTGCGGAGACGCTCCCGTGCTGCTCGTCAATGACAAGCGGATGTGCAGCTTCATGAGCGACGAGAGGCTCGATCAGCTCCTGCATGAGCTGCGCGAAGTGGGCGACCGAAACCAATGAGTCCGGATGAACTCAGGGGAGCCGGCAGTGAGGATGTGCTCGGATATGACCCCCCTCCTCAGCTACGCTATTTGGACCGAGGCAGTACGGTGAGTAAGCCAGCTCGGATGGTCGCTCACCCCTCTCCCCTTGGGGAGAGGGGCCGGGGGTGAGGGGCCGTTAGGGTCCTTTCCACCAAACTTATGAGCGCGCAGACCTGTTTCCACGGGCGACACATCGAACCGATCGTTCTGGCGGGGTTGAACGGAGAAAACTGGCAGCTCGCCGACTACGAGAAGCGCGACGGGTACGCCGCGCTGCGCAGGATCCTGTCGGAGAAATTGACGCCGGACCAGGTCATCGCCGAGGTGAAGAAATCGGCCCTGCGCGGCCGAGGCGGGGCGGGATTCCCGACCGGGCTGAAGTGGACCTTCATGCCGCGCTCGTACGTCGGACCCAAGTACCTGGTGTGCAATTCGGACGAAGGTGAGCCGGGCACATTCAAGGACCGGGATATCCTGCGCTACAACCCGCACGCGGTGATCGAAGGCATGGCGATCGCGGCGTACGCGACCGGGTGTCCGGCCGGATATAACTACGTCCACGGTGAGATCTGGCCGGCCTACGAACGCTTCCAGCAGGCGCTGGACCAGGCCTATCAGGCTGGATATCTGGGCCGCAATATCCGGGGCAGTGATTTTTCATTCGATCTGTACACGACGCACGGCTTCGGCGCGTACATCTGCGGTGAAGAGACCGCGCTGCTGGAATCGATCGAAGGCAAGAAAGGGTTGCCCCGCTTCAAGCCGCCGTTTCCCGCCGTCTACGGGCTGTACGGCAAACCCACCACCATCAACAACACGGAGACATTCGCGACCGTTCCGTGGATCATGCGCCACGGTGGCGACGCTTTCGTGTCGCTCGGGCGACCCAACAACGGCGGCACCAAGATATTTTCGGTTTCGGGCGACGTAAGCTCACCCGGAAACTACGAGGTGCCGCTCGGCACCCCGTTCGCCAGGCTGCTGGAGCTGGCCGGAGGCATGCGGGGCGGGCGGCGCATCAAGGCGGTCATCCCGGGCGGCTCCTCGATGCCGGTGCTGCCGGGCGACGTGATGCTGGCCACCGACATGGACTACGACTCGATTGCCAAGGCCGGTTCGATGCTCGGCTCGGGCGGCGTGATCGTGATGAACGAGACCCGTTGCATGGTCCGCTCCCTGGAGCGGCTGTCCTACTTCTACTACGAGGAATCATGCGGCCAGTGCACACCGTGCCGCGAGGGCGCCGGCTGGCTGTACCGCATCGTGCACCGGATCGAGAACGGGCAGGGCAAGATCGAGGACCTGGACCTGCTGGACTCGGTCGCCTACAACATCATCGGGCGCACCATCTGCGCGCTGGGGGATGCGGCGGCGCTGCCGGTGCGATCGTTCCTGAAGCACTTCCGCCACGAGTTCGAGCACCACATCGAACACCGCTCGTGTCTGGTCCCCAGCTACGTGTAGTGTTCGCGTCCGATGGCCCAAAACATCATTGAATTGACGATCGACGGCCGCAAGGTCTCGGTGCCCGAGGGCACCAGCGTGCTCGAGGCTGCCAACCAGCTGAACATCACGATTCCGTACTTCTGCTACCACAAGAAGCTGTCGATCGCGGCCAACTGCCGGATGTGCCTGGTCGAGATCGAGAAGGCGCCCAAACCGATGCCGTCGTGCGCCACGCCGGTGGCGGCCGGCATGTCGGTGCGAACGACCAGCGAGCGCGCCAAGGAAGCGCAGCGCAGCGTGATGGAGTTCCTGCTGATCAATCATCCGCTGGACTGCCCGATCTGCGATCAGGGCGGCGAATGCCAGCTGCAGGACCTGGCGGTCGGCTACGGTCCGTCGGCTTCGCGCTACACGGAAGCCAAGCGGGTCGTCTTCCACAAGGACATCGGGCCGCTGGTGGCGGCCGAGGAAATGGCCCGCTGCATCCACTGCACCCGCTGCGTGCGCTTCGGCCAGCAGATCGGCGGCGTGATGGAGCTCGGCATGGCCGGCCGCGGCGAGCACGCCGAGATCCTGTCCTTTCTCGGGCACGGCGTCGACTCGGAAGTGTCCGGCAACATGATCGACATCTGCCCGGTCGGCGCGCTCACCAGCAAGCCGTTCCGCTACGCGGCCCGCACCTGGGAGCTGGTGCGGCGCATGTCGGTCAGTCCGCACGATTCGCTCGGCTCCAACCTGATCGTCCAGGTCAAGGGCCAGCAGGTGCTGCGGGTGGTGCCGTTCGAGAAGGAAGAGATCAACGAATGCTGGCTGTCGGACCGCGACCGCTTCTCCTACGAGGGGTTGTACGCGGCCGATCGGCTGACGCGGCCGATGCTGCGCCACAGCGGCGGCTGGCGCGAGGTCGAATGGGAAGAAGCGCTCGGGTTCGTCGCCTCCACGCTGACGGAGGCGCGCCAGCGCGACCGCGGCGATGGGATCGGCGCGCTGGCCTCGCCGACGGCCACGCTCGAGGAGCTGTTCCTGCTGTCGCAGATGGTGCGCGCGCTGGGCTCCGATAACGTCGATTTTCGGCTGCGGCAGTCCGATTTCTCGGCCGATCCGGTGCGGCGCGGCGCCCCCTGGCTCGGGATGCCGGTGGCGGGGTTGAATCGCCTGGATCGGGTGCTGCTGGTGGGCTCGTTCCTGCGCAAGGACCATCCGCTGATGGCGGTGCGGCTGCGCGATGCGGTCGGGCACGGCTGCCAGCTGAGCGTTCTTCACGCGGTCGACGACGATCCTTTGATGAGCATCGCCCATCGCTGCATCACGGCGCCGTCGCGCTGGATCGCGCAGCTGGCGCAGATCGCTTCGGCGGTGGCGCGCATCAAGTCGCTCACCGCGCCCAGCCAGGTCGATCCGGATGAAACGGCGGTGCGGATCGCCGAAAGCCTGTGTTCCGGCAACCGCGCCGCGGTTCTGCTGGGCAACGCCGCACTCCAGCATCCGCAGGCGGCGGCCATCGCTGCCTGGGCCCACTGGATCGCCCAGGCCATCGGCGCCACGGCCGGGGTTCTGGGCGAGGCCGCCAACAGCGTCGGGGGTTACCTCGCGGGCGCGCGCCCGTTGCGCGGCGGGCTCAACGCACGCTCGATGCTGGAGCAGCCCCGGTCCGTGCTGCTGCTGTGGCACTGCGAGCCCGAGTACGACATGGCCGATCCGGCGCTGGCCGCCCGGGCCCTGGCATCGGCCGAGTGCGTGATTTCGTTCAGCCCGTACCGCAACGGTGCGATGGAATACGCGCATGTGCTGCTGCCGATCGCCCCGTTTACCGAGACCGCCGGAACCTTCGTGAGCACCGAGGGCCGGGTTCAGAGCTTCAATGGGGCCACCCATCCGCACGGCCAGTCCCGTCCCGGCTGGAAAGTGCTGCGGGTGCTGGGCAACCTGCTGGGGCTGGCGGGATTCGACTACGAGAGCCCCGAGCAGGTGCGCGACGCGGCGCTGCCGTCGATCGTGCCGGCCTGGCTGTCCAACGAGGTGGGCCTCGACCCGAGCCTGCCGCCCGAGGCCGCGGGCGAGGCCGAGCGGATCGCTGACGTGCCGGGCTACTGGACCGACGCGATCGTGCGTCGCGCCGCCTCGCTGCAGAAAACCGCCGATGCGCGCCCGCCACGGGCGACGGCGAACGAGACCACCTTGAGGCGCTTCGGCCTGGCGCGCGGCGATCGGGCCTGGGTGCGGCAGGGCGCGGCCGTGGCGCTGCTCGAATGCGCGGTCGATCCGCGCTTGCCGGACGGCGTGGTCCGGGTGCCGGCGGCGCACTCTTCCACCAGCGCGCTGGGCCCGATGTTCGGACCGATACGAATGGAACGCGCGGGATGAGCGGGCCGGGTCAGGCGCTGGAGCTGTCGGGCCAGTGGGGCTCCGCGCTCGCTGTGCTGATCATCCTGCTCAAGATCGTTGCGATCGTGGTTCCGGTGCTGCTGCTGGTGGCCTACCTCACGTACTGGGAGCGCAGGCTGATCGGCTGGATGCATATCCGGATCGGCCCGAACCGGGTCGGCCCGCTCGGCCTGCTGCAGCCGATTGCCGACGCCGTCAAGCTGATATTCAAGGAAGTGATCCTGCCGGCGCAGGCCGACAAGGCCCTGTTCCTGCTGGCGCCGGTGCTGGTGATGATGCCGGCCCTGGCAGCCTGGGCCGTGATTCCGTTCGCCCCCGGCATCGTGCTGGCCGACGTCAATGCCGGGCTGCTGTACGTGATGGCGGTGACTTCGCTGAGCGTTTACGGCGTGATCGTGGCCGGCTGGGCGTCCAATTCCAAGTATGCGTTTCTGGGCGCTTTGCGCGCCTCGGCCCAGATGGTCTCGTACGAGCTGGCGATGGGCTTCGTGCTGGTCGGCGTACTGATGGTGTCGGGATCGCTGAACCTGAGCACGATCGTGAACCTGCAAGGCCGCGGCTGGTTCGCCGACCATGGCCTGACATTCCTGTCGTGGAACTGCTGGCTGCTGCTGCCCCTGTTCGGCGTTTACGTGATCTCGGCGGTGGCCGAGACCAACCGCCATCCGTTCGATGTGGTCGAAGGCGAGTCCGAAATCGTCGCCGGACACATGGTCGAGTACTCGGGAATGGGCTTTGCGATGTTCTTCCTGGGCGAGTACGCCAACATGATCCTGCTGTCGACCATGGCTGCTGTGATGTTCCTGGGCGGCTGGCAAGCGCCGGTGGATCTGGCCAAGTGGGGCATCGTGCTGCCGGCCTGGTGGAGCCATGGCCTTGCGCCCTGGTTCTGGCTGGTGCTCAAGGTGTTCGTCGGGGCCTCGATGTATATCTGGATCCGCGCCTCGTTTCCGCGCTACCGGTACGATCAGATCATGCGGCTGGGGTGGAAGGTGTTCATACCGATCACGCTGGCCTGGCTGGTGGTGCTGGCGGTTCTGATGCAGACGCCGTGGAACCCGTGGCGTGCCTCAGCCGCGGCTTCTGCCGCGGCTGAGGCCGCCACGGCCGCCGGCTTGCCCTCCGTAGCCTTGGCGAAGGAGGGAGCCGTGGCGAAGGCGGCCCCGACATTGGGAGACCTGCGATGAGCACGACCACACTGCAGCGCATCGGGGATTTTTTCGACTCGCTGCTGCTGCGCGAACTGTTCAAGGGGATGGCGCTGACGGGAAAGTACCTGTTCTCGCGCAAGATCACGATCCAGTATCCGGAGGAGAAGACACCGCTGTCGCCGCGCTTTCGCGGGCTGCACGCGCTGCGGCGTTACGAGAACGGCGAGGAGCGGTGCATCGCGTGCAAGCTGTGCGAGGCGGTCTGCCCGGCGCTGGCGATCACGATCGAATCGGAGCAGAGAAGCGACGGAACGCGGCGCACGACCCGCTACGACATCGACCTGACCAAGTGCATCTTCTGCGGTTTCTGCGAGGAGAGCTGCCCGGTCGATTCGATCGTGGAAACGCACGTCCTGGAATACCACGGCGAGCGGCGCGGCGACCTGGTCTACACCAAAGAGATGCTGCTCGCGATCGGCGATCGCTATGAGAAGGAGATCGCAGCGGCGCGTGTTGCCGATGCGGCTTATCGTTGAGGCAGGACTGCCCCTGGATACCCAAAGCGTCCTTTTCATCGTGTTCGCGGTCTGCACGCTGCTGGCCGGACTGCGCGTGATCACGGCGCGCAATCCGGTCCACGCGGTGCTGTTCCTGGTGCTCGCGTTTTTCTCGTCGGCCTGCCTGTGGATGCAGCTGCGCGCCGAATTCCTCGCGATCGTGCTGATCCTGGTCTACGTGGGCGCGGTGATGGTGCTGTTCCTGTTCGTCGTGATGATGCTGGACATCAACATCGACCGCACCCGCGCCGGTTTCTGGCGCCACCTGCCGGCGGCGCTGCTGGTGGCGATCGCGATCGCCCTGCAGCTGTGGCTGGTGCTGTCGCACGGAAGCTGGCAGAGCCTGGCCGAGGCCCCGGTCTTGCGGGGCGGCAACACGGGCGCGCTGGGGCGGCTCGCGTTCACCGATTACCTGCTGCCGCTGCAGGTGGCGGGGGCCGTGCTGCTGGTGGCGATCGTGGCGGCGATCGCGCTGACGCTGCGCCACCGCAAGGATGCCCGCCACCAGAATCCGGCCGAGCAGGTCGCGGTGCGGCCGTCGGACCGTCTCAGGATCGTGCAGATGCCGTCCGAACCGGGCCCGGCCGCGGCCGCCGGAGCGGCGGCCGACCCAACAAAGGGATAAGACACCTCGAGGAGTGCAACAGGCCATGGTCTCGTTGTCCGCGTACCTGGGAGTCGGGGCGCTGCTGTTCGCGATCGCCGTGATCGGCATCTTCCTGAACCGGAAGAACCTGATCGTGCTGCTGATGGCGATCGAGCTGATGCTGCTGGCCGTGAACACGAATTTCATCGCGTTCTCGCGCTACCTGGGCGATCTGCACGGCCAGGTGTTCGTGTTCTTCATCCTGACCGTCGCGGCCGCCGAGTCGGCCATCGGGCTGGCCATCATGGTGGCCCTGTTCCGCTCGGTTCACACCATCAACGTCGACGAGCTCGACTCGCTGAAGGGCTGAGCCGATGGACCGGTGGATCGGCCTATGCCTGATCGTGCCGCTGGCGCCGCTGGCGGGCGCCCTGATCGCGGGCCTGCTCGGCCGCACCATCGGACGCCAGGGCGCCCACTGGGCGGCGATCCTCGGCGTTGCAGCGGCCACGATCGCCTCCGCGTTGGTGTTCCAGCACGTCGTGTTGAACCGAGGGACGATCCAGGCCGACCTTTACACCTGGACCCAGGTCGGTGCGGCGCGGTTCAACATCGGCTTCCTGATCGATACGCTCACCGCCACGATGATGCTGGTGGTGAGCTTCGTGTCGTTGATGATTCACGTGTACACGATCGGCTACATGGCCGACGACCCTGGTTACCAGCGCTTTTTCGCCTACATCGCGCTGTTCACGTTCTCGATGCTGATGCTGGTGATGAGCAACAACTTCCTGCAGCTGTTTTTCGGCTGGGAAGCGGTGGGACTGGTGTCCTACCTGCTGATCGGGTTCTGGTACGAACGCCCCACGGCGATCGCGGCCAGCCTGAAGGCATTTCTGGTCAACCGGGTCGGCGACCTCGGGTTCCTGCTGGGCATCGCTCTGGTGTTCGCCCACTTCGGAACGCTCGACTACCGCCAGGTCTTCGGGGCGGCCGGATCGCTGACCGGGGCGGTGCTGCCCGGCACCGACTGGCCGCTGGCGACCGTGATCTGCATCTGCCTGTTCATCGGCGCCATGGGCAAGTCGGCCCAGTTCCCGCTGCACGTCTGGCTGCCCGATTCGATGGAGGGCCCCACGCCGATCTCGGCGCTGATCCACGCGGCCACGATGGTGACGGCCGGCATCTTCATGGTGGCGCGCATGTCGCCGCTGTTCGAGCTGTCCGACACGGCGCTGTCGTTCGTGCTGTTTATCGGCGCCTTTACCGCGTTCTTCATGGGGGTGCTGGGCATCGTGCAGAACGACATCAAGCGCGTGATCGCCTACTCGACGCTGTCGCAGCTCGGCTACATGGCGGTGGCGCTGGGCGCGTCCGCCTATTCGGTGGGGATCTTCCACCTGATCACGCACGCGTTCTTCAAAGCGCTGCTGTTCCTGGGCGCCGGCTCGGTGATCATCGCGATGCATCACGAGCAGGACATGCGCAAGATGGGCGGGCTGGCGCGCTGGATGCCCGTGACCTACCTGACCACGCTGATTGGCGCGCTGGCGCTGATCGGCACGCCGGGTTTCGCCGGCTTCTATTCGAAAGACAGCATCATCGAGGCGGTCGCGCACAGCAACCTGCCGGGTTGGATCGTCGGGTTCGCGCAATTTTCAGTGACCGCCGGGGTGTTCGTCACGGCGCTGTACACGTTCCGGATGCTGTTCCTGACATTCCACGGCAAGCCGCGCTTCGACGCCGAGCATCATCCGCCGCACGAATCGCCCTGGGTGGTGACGTTCCCGCTGGTGGCCCTGGCGATTCCGTCGGTGGTGATCGGCTACCTGGCCATCCAGCGGATGCTGTTCAGCGACTTCTTCGCCGGTTCGATCTTCGTCGACAGCGCCCGGCACCCCGCGATGCGAGCGCTCGCGGAGGATTTCCGCGGGGCGCTCGAGATGGCGCTCGACAGCGTGGCGCACCTGCCCCTCTGGCTGGCCGCCGCCGGGGTCGCCACCGCGTGGTTCCTGTACCTGAAGCGCCCGGATTTGCCGCAGTGGTTGAGGGCGCGGTTCGGCGGCCTGTATGCGTTCCTGGACAACAAGTACTACATGGACCGGTTCAACGAGATCGTGTTCGGCACCGGCGGCCGACTGATCGGCCGGGTGTTGTGGCGCGGCGGCGACGTGGCCGTGATCGACGGGGTGGCGGTGAACGGATCGGCGCGGCTGGTGGGGTGGATCGCGCTGCTGGTGCGGCGGGCCCAGACCGGTTATATCTATCACTACGCGTTCGCGATGCTGGTGGGCGTGGCGGCCGTGCTGTTTGCGTTCCTGACCTGGCCGTACATCGTGGCGGCGTCGCGCTGAGCGGCCATGACAGCTTTTCCGTGGCTCAGTGCGGCGATCTGGATTCCGATCCTGTTCGGCGTTTTCCTGTTGTGGGCCGGGCGCGACGGATCGGCCGGCGTGGTGCGCGCGGTGGCACTGGTGGGCAGCCTGATCGGGCTGCTGGCGACCGCTCCGGTGGTGAGCGGATTCGACCTGCAGCGGGCGGGGCTGCAGTTCGAGGAAAAGGCGGTCTGGATCGGCACGCTGAACGCCAATTACCACCTCGGCGTCGATGGCCTGTCGATCTGGTTCGTGCCGCTGACCGCTTTCATCACGGTGATCGCGGTGCTGGCGGGCTGGAAAGCCATCGGCGAGCGGGTGGCCCAGTACTACGCGTCGTTCCTGATCCTGTCGGGATTGCTGATCGGCGTGTTCAGCGCGGTCGATGGCCTGCTGTTCTACGTGTTCTTCGAGGCCACGCTGATCCCGATGTACATCATCATCGGCGTGTGGGGCGGGCCTAACCGCGTCTACGCGGCCATCAAGTTCTTCCTGTACACGCTGCTGGGGTCGCTGCTGTTTCTGGTATCGCTGGTCTACCTGTACCAGGGTTCGAGCGGCAGCTTCGACATTTTTGCCTGGCAGCGCATGCCGATCGGCCTGACAGCCCAGATCCTGCTCTTTCTGGCCTTTTTCGCGGCGTTCGCGGTCAAGGTGCCGATGTGGCCGGTCCATACCTGGCTGCCCGATGCGCACGTCGAGGCGCCTACGGCCGGATCGGTGGTGCTGGCCGCGATCATGCTGAAGCTGGGCGCTTACGGATTTCTGCGCTTTTCGCTGCCGATCGCGCCGGACGCGGCCCACCACCTGGCCGGCTTCGTGATCGCCCTGTCGCTGATCGCCGTGATCTACATCGGCTTCGTCGCACTGGTCCAGACCGACATGAAGAAGCTGGTCGCGTACTCGTCGATCGCGCACATGGGGTTCGTCACGCTGGGCTTTTTCATCTTCAGCCAGATCGGCATCGAAGGGGCGATCGCCCAGATGGTGTCGCACGGCTTCGTGTCGGGCGCGATGTTCCTGTGCATCGGCGTGATGTACGACCGCACCCACAGCCGCAACATCGCCGACTACGGAGGCGTGGTCAACACGATGCCGCGCTTTGCCGCGCTGATGATGCTGTTCACGATGGCCAACTGCGGGCTGCCGGCCACCAGCGGCTTCGTGGGCGAGTTCATGGTGATCCTGGGCGCGGTCCAGTATGACTTCTGGATCGGTCTGGCCGCCGCCACCACGCTGGTGCTGGGCGCGGCTTACTCGCTCTGGATGTACAAGCGGGTGATCTTCGGAGGCATCGCCAATTCCACCGTGGCCGCCATGCCGGACGCCGACGGGCGCGAGCTGCTGGCAATGGGCCTGCTGGCCGCCGCGGTGCTGGCCATGGGCATTTATCCCAGGCCGTTGACCGATGCGATGCACCAGTCGGTCGGGCAGCTGCTGCAGCAGGTCAACCATTCGAAACTTCCGGCGGGACTCTAGTTCGATCCGGCCAGCCCCATGTCCAAGTTCAATCTGAGCGCCGTGCTGCCCGAGGCCATCGTGCTGGCGGCGGCTTGCCTGATCCTGGTGGCCGATCTGTTCATTTCGGATCGCCGCCGCAATCTGAGCTACTCGATGTCGCTGACGGCGCTGGCCGCGGCGGCGCTCGCCTGCTGGAACCTGCTGGACGGCCAGGTCGTGCAGTATGCATTCGGCGGCATGTTCGTCACCGACCCGATGGCCCAGGTGCTCAAGCTGTTCGCCTGCCTGGCGACTGGCCTCGGGCTGGTGTACGCGCAGAGCTATGCGCGGGCCCGCTCGATGTGGCGAGGGGAGCTGTTTTCGCTGGCGCTGTTCACGCTGCTGGGCGTGATGGTGATGATCTCCGCCAACAACCTGCTGGTGATCTATCTGGGGCTGGAATTGCAGTCGCTGGCGCTGTATACGCTGGTCGCCTTGGAGCGCGATCAGCCGCGCGCGGGCGAGGCGGCGATGAAGTACTTCGTGCTGGGCGCGCTGGCGTCGGGTTTTCTGCTGTACGGCATGTCGATGCTGTACGGGGCAACCGGCACGCTGGATATCAACGAGATCGCGCACCATATTGCCGCTTCGCAGGTCGCCAACCGCCCGGCCCTGGTGCTGGCGACCGTGTTCCTGGTGGCTGGAATCGGTTTCAAGCTGGGCGCGGCGCCGTTTCACATGTGGGTGCCCGACGTCTACCACGGCGCGCCCACGCCGGTGACGCTGCTGATCGCTTCGGCGCCGAAGATTGCCGCGTTCGCGGTGGCGTTCCGGCTGCTGGTGGAGGGCCTGGCGCCGGTGTCGGGCGACTGGCACCTGATGCTGCTGTTGCTGGCGATGGCGTCGCTGGCGGTGGGCAACCTGACCGCGGTGGCGCAGAGCAACCTGAAGCGGATGCTCGGCTACTCGACCGTCGGGCAGATGGGATTCATGCTGCTGGCGATGCAGTCCGGGGTGGCCGGCGGCACCACCGCCAGCGCGGCGTCGGCCTATGGCGCCGCGATGTTCTACATGGTCACCTATGCGCTGGCCACGCTGGCCGCCTTCGGCGTCATGCTGCTGCTGTCGCGCCAGGGCTTCGAGGCCGAGCAGATCGCGGATCTGGCGGGCCTGTTCCGGCGGCAGCCCTGGTACGCGTTCGTGATGGCGGTGGCGATGTTCTCTCTGGCCGGGGTGCCGCCGACGGCGGGCTTCTACGCCAAGCTGGTGGTGCTGCAGGCGCTGCTGGCTGACAGCTCCTCGCTTCCGGTCGTGTGGATTGCGGTGATCGCCGTTCTGTTCTCGCTGGTGGGCGCCTTCTATTACATTCGGGTGGTCAAGGTGATGTACTTCGATGCGCCCGTCGATCAGCAGCCGTTCGAAGCGGCCGCCGACATGAAGATCGCGCTGACCGCCAATGGCCTGGCGGTCCTGGTGCTGGGCGTGCTGCCGCAATATCTGCTCGCACTGTGCTCGAGCGCGATGGTTCGCACGCTGGGCGGATAGGCGCACCATGCCGCACCGTGTGCGCAAGATCGAGGAGCAGGCCGCTGCGGCCGGCCAGGCCACGGAGGTTCTGGCGGAGACCCGGCTGCACACCCGGCTCGCCTACGAAGGCGGCATGCTGCGGGTTCACCGCGACATCGTGCGCTGTCCGGACGGGCACGTGACGTTTCGCGAATATGTCCGGCATCCCGGCGCTGTCATGGTGATCCCCATGCCGGACGACGACCACGTGATCCTGGAGCGCCAGTTCCGCTATCCGCTGGGCCGCGCCTTCATCGAGTTCCCGGCCGGCAAGATCGAGCCGGGCGAGGCGCTGCTGCAGTGCGCGCAGCGCGAGCTGCTGGAGGAGACCGGTCACCGGGCCGGCGAGTGGAACCATCTGGGCGGATTTCACAACGCGATCGGCTACAGCGACGAACGGATCGACGTGTTCCTCGCGCGCTCGCTCGAACTCGACACGGCGCGTCGCGACCCGGGCGAGGTTCTGGAAGTGTTCGAGGCGCGGTGGCGTGAGCTGGACGAGTGGGTCCGCGATGGAAGGATCGCCGACGGCAAGACCATCATCGGGATCTGCTGGCTGCGGCGCCTGCTCGGCGCCACCTGAGGTCGATGGCTGAGGCCAAACCGGATTTGAAGGCGCGGCTGCGCCTGCCGACGCGGCTGACGCGGGTTTCATGGCGCGATCTGGCGGTCGTCGGGCTGCCGACCTTGCTGATCGTCGTGGCCGCCTTCGCGATCGCCGGCCGCTTCATCCAGCCGCCGCCGCCATCCACGATCGTGATGACGGCCGGTGCCGACGGCAGTATGTTTCGCAACTACGCCGAGCGCTACCGCAAGATTTTGGCCCGCAACCGCATCAAGCTCGAAATCCTGCCTTCGCGCGGTTCGGTCGAGAATCTGAAGCGCCTGGCCGATCCGAAGCAGGCGGTCGACATCGGCTTCGTGCAGGGGGGCCTGCCGGCCGACCTTCGCTCCGATGACCTGGTGTCGCTCGGCAGCCTGTTCTACGAGCCGCTGTTCGTGCTGTACCGGAGCGCGCAGCCGATCGATCGGCTGTCGGCATTGACTGGAAAGCGCCTGGCGATCGGCCGCGAGGACAGCGGCGGCGAAGCGCTGGCGTTGGCGCTGCTGAAGGAGAACCAGATCGACGACGGCGGCCCGACGGCGCTGCTACGGCTCGCCGACCAGGACGCGCTGGATGCGATGCTGCAGCACCGCGTCGACGCCGTGTTCCTGACGGGCGACTCGGCCCGCTCCGACCAGATCCGCCGTCTGTTGCACACCCCGGGCGTGCGCCTGTTCGATTTCGTACAGGCCGACGCCTACCTACGCCGCTTCCGCTACCTGAGCCGGCTCGATCTGCCGATGGGCCTGCTCGATCTGGGGCGCAATCTGCCGGCCCGGCCAGTCACGCTGGTCGCGCCCACGGTCGAGCTGGTGGCCCGCGACGACCTGAATTCTGAGCTGTCCGACCTGCTGATCGAGGCCGCGCAGGAAGTCCATGGCCATGGTTCGGCGCTGGCGCGACCGGGCGAGTTTCCCTCGCCCGTGGAGCGCGACTTCCCCATCAGCGACGATGCCGCGCGCTACTACAAGTCGGGTAAGAGCTTCGCCTACAAGCATCTGCCGTTCTGGCTGGCGAGCCCGGTCGACCGGCTGGTGGTGCTGCTGGTGCCGACGCTGGTGCTGCTGCTGCCCGCCTTGCGCCTGGTGCCGACCATGTACAACTGGCGCATCCGCACCCGCATCTATCGGCACTACGCGCAGCTGATGGCGGTGGAGCGGGACAGCCTGCAGCTGCAGGCGCCGGAGCGGGCGCAGCAGATCACCGAGCGGCTCGACCTGATCGAAAAGGCGGTGATCAACATGAAGCTGCCGCCCAAGTTTGCCGACGAAGCCTATGTGCTCAGGCAGTACATCGACTTCGTGCGCGCGCGCTTGAAGAGCGTGGCTACGGCCTGAATCACGCGGGAGGATCAGGGGTTTGCCGGAGTGCAAGCTCCGCGATATCACGAACGCGGGAGGGCATATTGCCGATCGCCGAATGAAGGCCGTGGGACACGAGCAGTTCGCCCGGTAGTTTGCAGCGTCGCCGCCCTACTATCCACCGGCAAGCGTGGAGGGACTCATGGCGAAGCAAACGAATGCGGCGTCGCGCGCAGCTCGTCGTCGTGAAGAGGCCGCTTTCAGGCTTCTCGCGGCCGGCGTCATCATCGTGATCGTGCCCCTTGTTTTGCGGGCATCGCCGTTGGGAAAGGCAGCGTCGGCGATCCTGCCCCTCGGCTTGATCGTGCTCGTTGTCGGTGCGTTTCTGCTCTTCGTGGGGGGCCAGCCAAAAGCAGGGCGCGCGCGGGCCCCCGCACACCCCGAGTATGTGCCCACGCTGCTGACAAGGCTGGACCTGCCCGAAGCAGACCTGGTGGCTGCGCAATTCGAGCGTGCGAGCGAGGAAGCCAAGGCTACCTGGCGCACAAGACCCACCAGACCGTCGTCCTGGGGGCCGGGCGTCTTCCGCGTGATCGAATGGCGCCGCTTCGAAGCGGTCGTCGAGGTCTTGTTCCAGCAAGCCGGCATGGAAACCAGATCACAGTCGCACGGAGCCGACGGGGGTGTGGACATCTGGCTGTATTCGAGGCAGCAGCCGGGAATTGCGGTCGGCCTCGTGCAGTGCAAGCATTGGGCCAGCAAGTCAGTCGGCGTCGAAAAGATCCGGGAACTGCGTGGAGTGATGGCCGCCAGGAAGGTCGGCCGCGGCATCTTCGCGACGACCAGCACCTTCACCGCGGACGCTGCGCAGTTCGGCCGGGAGAACGGTATCGATCTGCTGGACGTCGACCGCCTGCTGGCCCTGATTGCCAAACGGACGCCGGAACAGCAGCGTGGGCTGCTCGACGTGGCCCTGGAAGGCGAGTACTGGCGGCCGACCTGCGTGAATTGCGGCGTCAAGATGGTGGGAAGAACCCCCCGCAAGGGCGGCGATGCCTTCTGGGGCTGCGCGAAGTTCCCGGATTGCAGCTCGACTCTGCCGATGAGAGCCGCGTGACGGGTTGAAGGACTGCTCCGTCCTCGCAGGCCTGCTCACCCGACCCATACCCGCCTCGCTGATTCGCGCAAAGCAGTCGCGAGTTTTCCCCTAGACCGGACCCAGGCTCTCACCAATAAGCGAAAGCAAACGTGCCTGCTCCTCGGGCGTCGTGGCTCGCACCCTCGTGAAGTCTGCGAGGTTCAACTTAACGTCCGCGTAAATTCCAGAAGGATCTTCGTGGAAATGCAGGTAGGCGTGTGACTTCCGGTAGAAGGAACCAGGTGTGCGCTCAACCAGCGAAGGGTGCTCTCGAACCCTCTGAAGTAGAGGCGCAAGTGCTGCAAGCGTTTGTTGGCCCGCGTGCTTCACGGCTTGATTACCTAACTCCCTAAAGCGGTCGCTCGCGCAGCCTCAGGAACCCGTTAGAGACTTCTTCATCGGCATACATTCCAACGAAATCTGTCGGCCTTCAGGGCCATCCTCACATGTTCGAGTAGTTCGGCCCGCCGCCGCCCTCCGGCGCGACCCACACGATGTTCTGGGTCGGATCCTTGATGTCGCACGTCTTGCAATGAACGCAGTTCTGGGCGTTGATCTGCAGCCGTTGCCCGGCGCCACCGTCGGTGACGAATTCGTACACGCCGGCCGGGCAGTAGCGTGCCTCCGGACCGGCGTAGCAGGCCAGGTTCACGTTCACCGGGACCGCGGGATCTTTCAACGTCAAATGGGGCGGCTGGTTTTCCTCATGGTTCGTGTTCGACACGTACACCGAGGACAGCCGGTCGAACGTGATCTTGCCGTCGGGCTTGGGGTACTGGATCGGCGCGCACTCGGCGGCCGGGCGCAGCTTGGCGTAATCGGGCGTGCGACGGTGCAGCGTCCAGGGTGCGCGGCCGCGCAGCACCACCTGGTCGATTCCGAACATCAAGGTGCCCAGCCACAGCCCCTTGTCCATCCACGGCTTGAAGTTGCGCGCCACGCGCAGTTCCTGGTGCAGCCAGGATTGCTCGAACTGGCGCGGGTACTCATCGAGCTCATCGTGGCTGCGCCCGGCGGCGATGGCGTCGAAGGCGGCGTCGGCCGCCATCATTCCGGACTTCATCGCGGCATGGCTGCCCTTGATCCGGGAGGCATTCAGGAAGCCGGCCTCGCATCCGATCAAGGCGCCGCCCGGAAAAACGAGCGCGGGCAACGACTGCAGCCCGCCGGCCGTGATGGCGCGGGCCCCGTAGCCGATGCGCCGCCCGCCCTCGAAGGTCGCACGCACGGCAGGATGCAGCTTGAAGCGCTGGAACTCCTCGAATGGGGACAGGTACGGGTTCGTGTAACCCAGCCCGACCACGAACCCGACCGCGACCAGCCGGTCCTGCATGTGGTACATGAACGAGCCCCCGTACGTATCCGGGTCCAGCGGCCAGCCGGCGGTGTGCACGACCCGGCCGGGCTGATGCTGCGCGGGGGCGACCTCCCAAAGCTCCTTGACGCCGATCGCGTAGGTCTGCGGATCGCGACCGCGGTCCAGGCCACGGCTCTCGATCAACTGACGGCCCAGCTGGCCGCGGGATCCCTCGGCAAACAGCGTGTAACGCGCGCGCAGCTCCACGCCGGGCTGAAAATGGGCGGTCGGCTGGCCGTCGCGCCCGATTCCGAGGTTTCCGGTGGCCACGCCCACTACCTGCCCGGCGGACCCTGACAGGATTTCGGTTGCAGCGAAGCCGGCAAAGATCTCGACCCCGAGCTCCTCGGCCTGGTGGCCCAACCAGCGCACCACGCTGCCCAGGCTGATCACGTAGTTGCCGTGGTTGCGAAAGCAGGCCGGCAGCATCCAGTTTGGCAGCGCCACGGCCCGCTGCTCGCCCAGAAAAAGAAAGTGGTCGGCGCTCACTGGCGTATCGATCGGCGCCTGCCGCTGTTTCCAGTCCGGCAGCAGCTCCTCGAGCGCGCGCGGGTCCAGCACCGCGCCCGACAGGATGTGGGCGCCGATCTCCGAGCCCTTCTCCAGCACACAAACGCCCAGTTCGCGGCCGGCCTGCAGCGCGCGCTGCTTCAGCCGGATCGCCGCCGCCAGCCCGGCCGGGCCGCCTCCGACGATCACGACGTCGTATTCCATCGCCTCCCGCTGGCCGGCCGGCATGTCGGGCTCCTCCTGTAGGCCGCTTTGCTTTCATTCTAGTGTGAGATGATTTTGCATCGAGCGGGGGAACTGGAATGACGCTGAGGGTGAATCTGAAGGAGAAGGTCGCTTTCGTCAGTGGCGCCTCCAGCGGCCTGGGCGCGCGCTTTGCGCGGGTGCTGGCGGACGCCGGCGCCAACGTCGTGCTGGCCGCGCGCCGGGTCTCGCGGCTGAAGGAGCTGCGCGCCGAGATCGAGGCGGCCGGGGGTGCGGCGCACGTGACCCGGCTGGACGTGACCGACCTGGACAGCGTGCGCAGCGCGGTGGCGGAGGCCGAAGCGCAATGCGGCCCGCTGGACATCCTGATCAACAATTCGGGCGTCGCCTCGGCGCAGGAGCTCGCCGAGATCGAGGAGGCCGAATACGAGCGCCTGTTCGACACCAACGTGCAGGGGGCCTTTTTCCTGGCCCAGACGGTCGGGCGGCGCATGATCGAGCACAGCCGCACCAACGCCGGGTTTCGCGGGCACATCGTCAACATCGCTTCGGTGGCGGGGCTGCGAGCGTTCCCGCGCATGGGGGTGTACGGAATGACCAAGGCGGCTGTGATCCATATGACACGCGCGCAGGCGCTGGAATGGGGACCGTTCGGCATCAATGTGAACGCGATCTGTCCGGGCTACGTGCGCACCGAGATGAACGAGTCGCTGTGGGAAACCGAGCGCGGCCAGCGCCTGGTGCAGTCGCTGCCGCGCAAGCGGGTCGGCGCGGTCGAGGACCTCGACGGCCTGATCCTGCTGCTGTCGTCGGACGAGAGCCGGATGATCAATGGCGCCGCGATTCCGATCGACGATGGCTGGGCGCTGGCGTAAGGTGGGTAGAATTTTGTTGCAACGGGTGCGGAGTGCACGATGAACAAGCTTTTCGCGTCGGCGCAGGTGGCGTTGGACGGACTGGTGAAGGACGGTCAGACCATCGCCGTCGGCGGCTTCGGGGTGTGCGGAGTGCCGGAGGCGCTGGTCGATGCGCTCAGGGCATCGGGAGTCAGGAACCTGACCTGCATCAGCAACAACGCGGGGCTGGACGATTTCGGCCTCGGGCTGCTGCTGGGAACGCGCCAGATCAGCAAGATGATCGCCTCGTACGTGGGCGAGAACAAGGAGTTCGAACGGCAGTATCTGGCCGGCGAGCTGCAGCTGGAGTTCACGCCGCAAGGCACGCTGGCCGAGCGGATGCGAGCGGGGGGAGCAGGCATTCCGGCGTTTTTCACGCGCACCGGGTACGGCACCATCGTCGCCGAAGGCAAGGAGACACGCGAAATCGACGGTGAGCACTACGTGCTGGAACGCTGGTTGCGTTCGGACGTTTCGCTGGTCAGGGCCTGGAAGGCGGACCGCCAGGGCAACCTGATGTACCGGAAGACGGCCCGCAATTTCAACCCGATGGTGGCGATGTGCGGGCGCGTCACCGTGGCCGAGGTCGAGATCCTGGTCGAGAACGGCGAACTGGACGCCGACTGCATCCACACGCCGGGAATCTACGTGCAGCGCCTCATCGTCAATGCCCATCCGAGCCGCCGCATCGAGCAGCGCACCGTGCGCGCTGCAGGAGCCTGACATGGCCTGGAATCGCGACCAGATGGCACAGCGCGCCGCGCGGGAGCTGCGCGACGGCTTCTACGTGAACCTCGGCATCGGGATGCCCACGCTGGTGGCCAATTACATTCCGGCCGGCATGGACGTGATGCTGCATTCGGAAAACGGGCTGCTGGGGATCGGGCCTTTCCCGACCGAGCAGGAAGTCGACGCGGACCTGATCAATGCGGGCAAGCAGCTGGTGACCGCGCTGCCCGGCTCGAGCTACTTTTCCAGCGCCGACTCGTTCGCGATGATCCGCGGCGGACACATCGATCTGGCCATCCTGGGCGCGATGCAGGTGAGCGCCACCGGCGACCTGGCCAACTGGATGATTCCGGGCAAGCTCGTCAAGGGGATGGGCGGCGCGATGGACCTGGTGGCGGGGGTCGAACGCGTGGTCGTGCTGATGGAACACGCCTCGAAAAACGGCGAGCACAAGATCCTGCCGAAGTGCACGCTGCCGCTGACCGGGGTCGGGGTGGTCGACCGGATCATCACGGAGCTGGGCGTGTTCGACATCACGCCCGACGGCGTCGTCGCCGCCGAAATCGCCCCGGGCGTCACGCCCGAGGATATCCGCACCCGGACCGGCTGCCCCGTGCGCCTGTCGCCAACCCACTCCCGGTGACCCGGCCAACGACTTCGCCCGGCTTTAGCGAACATCGAGAAGGCGACAGCCGGCACCATCACCACTCCGAGGCGACCGCCTCGCGTTCGCTGGTCCTTGCGGTCGGGCTGACCACCGGCTACGCGCTGGTCGAGCTGATCGGCGGTTTATGGTCCGGCTCGCTCGCGCTGCTGGCCGACTGTGGCCACCTGGTGACCGATGCGGCCGCGCTGCTGTTCTCGCTGGCTGCGAACCGGCTCGCCCAGCGGGCGGCCTCGGAGCGGCACTCGTACGGGCTGGCGCGGGCCGAGGTGATCGCAGCGTTCGTCAATTCGCTGGCGCTGCTGGCGGTGGTGGCCTGGCTGCTGATCGAAGGCATCGATCGGATCCGGCACCCGGCTAACGTCAATGGCGCGGCGGTCGCGCTGATCGCCGGCGTCGGACTGGGCGTGAACCTGTGCGTCGCGGCGGCCCTGGCGAGGCATCGCGAGAACCTGAACATGCGGGCGGCGTTGCTGCACGTGCTTGGTGACCTGCTCGGCTCGGTGGCTGCGCTGGTGGCCGGTGTCGTGATCTACTTCACCGGATACACGGTGGTCGATCCGCTGCTGTCGATGCTGGTGAGCGGGCTGATCCTGCGCTCCACGCTCGGAGTGCTGAAGGAATCGACGCTGGTGCTGCTCGACAGCGTCCCGTCCGGGGTCGAGTTCCAGGCCGTCGGCCAGGCGCTGGCCCGGATCGACGGCGTCCAGTCGATCCACGATCTTCACGTCTGGTCGATGGTGCCGGGGCGCCACGCGGTGTCGGCTCACCTGCTGGTCGATCGGATCGAACGCTGGCCGCTGATTTTGCGCGAGGCGCGCACCGTGCTGGCGCGCGACTTCGGCGTCGATCACGTGACGCTGCAGCCCGAGTGGCTGCGGGCCCGGCCGACCGGGCAGACGATCACGCTGCGCGAGCTGCCCTGAGTGAAGAGGCTCATGACGCCGCTACATATCGCACCACGGACAGCACCCCCATCATGACCGGCTGGTGCACCAGGTAGATCGTCAGCGGCCAGCGGCCCAGCCATCGCAGCGCTCGCGCCGGTGCCGACTGCAGCCGGCGCAGGGGCGAGGGCACGGCGAATGAGTGGCCTCGCCACATCGCGGCCAGCCCGATCCCGATCGCGACCACGCCGAACCACGGCACAAGCGGCACATAGTCCTCGGTAGCCGGCTTGTGGGCCGCCAGGCCGATCCAGCTCGCCCACGGCGGATCGAAGCGGGCATCGTGCACCGACAGGCCCAGCCCCAGCGCGGCGGCGCCCAGGGCGAGGTTGATCCGGCCGCTCAACCCCGCCAGGGGCCGCGCCAGCACCACCGCCAGCGCGGCGAAGTGCAGGATCCCGAACCAGATCAGGCGCGGCCCGAAGAGGGACGCGCTGGCGATCGAAACCAGCGCAGCGGCGGCCGCGATCTGGGCCCAGCGACGCCAGAAGCGGGCGCCGGAGCGCCCCGCCGCCGCCCCGATCCCGGCGCCCAGGCCCACGACCAGCAGGAACTGCGAAACGATCGCATTGCGCCAGGCGATCCACCCCGCCACCTCGGTCATTTCGATGTGAAGCCAGCCGAAATAGGTCAGGTCATAGATGAAGTGATAGGCGATCATCTGCACGATCGCCAGCCCGCGCGCGAGGTCGACGATCGGCAGCCGGGGCATCTGGGAGTTCGGACCGGGGCGCGGCGCGGGCATGATCGACCCGCGCGCAGGCCACGCTTGCGAATGTCGTCGGCCCGGGCAGGATCGACGGATAATAGCGAGTCAGATCCGGATGGATCCAATTCCTTGGGAGCTTCGCACATGTCGCACGCCGCAGCCGAGGCGGTAGGCCAGCTCGACGCGTTCTGGATGCCGTTCTCGCCGAACAAGGAGTTCAAGAAGGAGCCCCGCCTGTTCGTCCGGGCCGAGGGCATGTACCTGTACACGCCGGACGGGCGCGCGCTGATCGATGCGTCCGCGGGACTGTTCTGCGTGGCCGCCGGACACTGCCGCCCCGAGATCGCGCAGGCCGTTTTCCAGCAGCTCAATACGCTCGACTACGCCGGCTCGTTCATGCGAGCGCACCCGAAAGCCTTCGAGCTGGCCAACCGGATCGCCGAGTACACGCCGGCCCCGCTCAATCGCGTATTTTTCGTGAACTCCGGCTCGGAAGCCGTTGATACCGCGATGAAAATCGCGCTGATGGTGCACCGGGTCCGGGGCCAGCCGCAGCGTCAGATCTTCATCTCACGCGAACGCGCCTATCACGGCGTCAACTTCGGAGGGGTCGCGTTGGCCGGAATGGTCAACAACCGGCGCGCCTTCGGCACCGGGCTGCCGGTCGTGTACCACATGCGTCATACGGCGCTGCCGGAGAACCGCCTAGTCAAGGGGCAGCCCGAGCGCGGTGCCGAGCTGGCCGACGATCTGCTGCGTTTCTGCCAGCTCTACGGCGCGGAAAATATTGCCGCGGTGTTCGTCGAACCGACCGCCGGCTCCTACGGGTGCCTGCCGCCCCCGAAAGGGTACCTGGACCGGCTGCGCAAGATCTGCGACGACAACGGGATCCTGCTCGTGTTCGACGAGGTGATCTGCGGCTGGGGCAGAATGGGGGCCAATTTCGGGGCGCAGGCATTCGGCGTGACGCCGGACCTGCTGACGATGGCCAAGGCATTGACCAATGGGGCCCAGCCGATGGGGGCGGTGGCCGTGCGCCAGTCGATCTACGATGCGATCACCGATGCCGGCCCGGAACGCGGCATCGAGTTCTTCCACGGCTACACATACTCGGCCCACCCGGTGGTCTGCGCGGCGGCGCTGGCGATGATCGACATCTTCGCCAAGGAGCGCCTGATCGAGCGGGCGCGCACGATGAGCCCGTACTTCATCGATGCGGTCCATTCGCTGTCGGATCTGGCCTGCGTCAACGACATACGGTCGATCGGCATGCTGGCCGCGGTCGAATTGCATCCGCAGGGAACCCCGGGCAGCCGCGGCCACGAGGTCCAAAAGCGGCTGTATGACCGCGGCCTTCACCTGAAAAGCACCGGCGAGTCGCTGATCCTGGCGCCCCCGCTGGTGGCCGAGCGCAGTCACATCGACGAGATCGTCGGCAAGCTGCGCGCGGTGCTGGCCGAGATCTGACCAAAAGATTTTTTCGGCCGGCGCTGGCGCAACCGGTATACTGCGGTTTGCCGGCTGTGCACGCGCGAATGACCAAATACGTGTTCGTCACCGGTGGGGTCGTGTCTTCCCTGGGTAAGGGAATCGCGGCCGCCTCCCTCGCCGCGATCCTCGAATCGCGGGGTCTGAAAGTCACCCTGGTAAAGCTGGATCCCTACATCAACGTCGATCCCGGCACGATGAGCCCGTTCCAGCACGGGGAAGTCTTCGTCACCGAGGACGGCGCCGAGACCGACCTGGACCTGGGGCATTACGAGCGCTTCATCTCGGCGCGCATGCGGCGCGTGAACAACTTCACCACGGGCCAGATCTACGACTCGGTGATCCGCAAGGAGCGGCGCGGCGAGTACCTGGGAAAGACGGTCCAGGTGATTCCGCACGTCACCAACGAGATCCGGGAATTCATCGAGCGCGGCGCCAAGGCGGCGTGGAACGGCCGCGCCGACATCGCGATCGTCGAAATCGGCGGCACCGTGGGCGACATCGAATCGTTGCCGTTCCTCGAGGCCGTGCGCCAGATGAGCCTGAAAATGGGCCCCGGGTCGGCCTGTTTTGTGCACCTGACGCTGGTGCCGTTCATTCCGGCCGCCGGCGAGCTCAAGACCAAGCCGACCCAGCACAGCGTGCAGAAGCTGCGCGAGATCGGCATCTCGCCGGACGTTCTGCTGTGCCGCGCCGACCGGCCCATTCCCGAGGATGAGCGCGACAAGATCTCGCTGTTTTCGAACGTGGTACCGGACGGCGTCATTTCGGTTTGGGATGTCGATTCGATCTACAAGATCCCGACGATGCTGCACCGGCAGGGCCTGGACGAGATCGTGTGCTTCCGACTCGGGATCGTGGCCAAGCCGGCCGACCTGACGGCCTGGGAGAGGCTGGTCGAGGGGCTGGAGCACCCGGCCCACGAGGTGCGCGTCGGCATGGTGGGCAAGTACGTGGAGCTGTCGGATTCGTACAAGTCGCTGAACGAGGCGCTGGTCCACGCGGGCATCCACACGCGCACGCGCGTGCGGATCGAGTATGTCGATTCCGAGCAGATCGAGCAGGACGGCCTGCCCGATCTGTCGCAGTTCGACGCTCTCCTGGTGCCGGGCGGATTCGGGCCGCGCGGTGCCGAAGGCAAGATCGAGGCGATCCGTTACGCCCGCGAGCGCGGCGTGCCATACCTGGGTATCTGCTTCGGCATGCAGCTCGCCACGATCGAGTTCGCGCGCAACGTGTGCGGCCTGAAAGAGGCCAACAGCACCGAATTCGATCGCGACGCGCGCCACCCGGTGGTCGCTCTGATCACCGAGTGGACCGACCGCAGCGGCCGGGTCGAGTGCCGCACCGAAGGCTCGGACCTGGGCGGAACGATGCGCCTGGGCGCGCAGAAGTGCCCGGTCGAGCCCGGATCGATGGCGCACCGCATCTACGGTTCCGAAGTCAACGAGCGGCACCGCCATCGCTACGAAGTCAACAACAACTACGTAGCGCAGCTCGAGGCCAAGGGGCTGCGCTTTCCGGCGCGCACGCCGGTCGAGCACCTGCCGGAGATCATGGAGCTGCCGACCCATCGCTTTTTCTTCGGGGTGCAGTTTCACCCGGAATTCACTTCGACTCCTCGCGGCGGCCATCCGCTCTTCAAGGCGTTCATCCAAGCGGCGCTCGCATTTCAGCAGGAGCGTCGCGGCGGCGCGTTGCGGGTCGCGGCCGCATGAATCTGTGCGGGTTCCAGGTCGGACTGGATCGTCCGCTGTTCCTGATCGCCGGCCCCTGCGTGATCGAGTCCCAGCAGCTGGCTCTCGAAGTGGCCGGCCGCTTGAAGGAGATCACGGCGCGCCTGCAGATGCCGTTCGTGTTCAAGGCGAGCTACGACAAAGCCAACCGCAGCTCGGGGCGCTCCTTTCGCGGACTGGGCATTGAACAGGGTCTGCGCATCCTGGCCGAAGTGCAGCGCCAGCTGGACGTGCCGGTGCTGACCGACGTGCACACCGTCGAGGAGGTCGATCCGGTGGCGGCGGTGGTCGACGTGCTGCAGACGCCGGCGTTTCTGTGCCGGCAGACGGATTTCATCCAGGCCTGCGCCCAGTCGGGGCGCCCGGTCAACATCAAGAAGGGCCAGTTCCTGGCCCCGGGCGACATGGGCAACGTGATCGACAAGGCGCGCGATGCCGCGCGCGAGGCCGGGCTGGATGCCGACCGCTTCCTGGCGTGCGAGCGCGGGGCCTCCTTCGGGTACAACAACCTGGTGAGCGACATGCGCTCGCTCGCGATCCTGCGCACCACCGGCTGTCCGGTCGTGTTCGACGCCACCCACTCGGTGCAGCTGCCCGGCGGACTGGGTTCGGTCAGCGGCGGGCAGCGCGAATTCGTGCCGGTGCTGGCGCGCGCCGCGGTGGCGAGCGGCGTGGCCGGCGTGTTCATGGAGACCCATCCGCGCCCGGCCGAGGCCATGTCCGACGGTCCCAACGCGGTGCCGCTGGCGCGGATGCCGGAGCTGCTGGAAACGCTGGCCGAGCTGGACCAGGTCACCAAGCGGCGCGGCTTCGTGGAAACCCGGTTCGAATGACTCCCGGCGAATTGCGCCCGATCCGATGAGTACGATCGTGGACATCGTCGGCCGCGAGATCCTCGATTCGCGCGGCAACCCGACCGTCGAATGCGATGTGCTGCTGGAAAGCGGCGTGATGGGACGGGCCGCGGTCCCGAGCGGGGCCTCGACCGGGTCGCGCGAGGCGATCGAATTGCGCGACGCAGACCCGGGGCGCTACCTGGGCAAGGGCGTGCTGAAGGCCGTCGAGAACCTGAACACGGAGATCTCGGAAGCGATCATGGGTCTGGAGGCGGCCGAGCAGGCCTTCCTCGACCGTACGCTGATCGAGCTGGACGGCACCGACAACAAGGCGCGCCTGGGCGCCAATTCGACGCTGGCGGTATCGCTGGCGGTCGCGCGCGCCGCCGCCGAGGAAGCGGGGCTTCCGCTGTACCGCTACCTGGGCGGCGTGGGCGCGCTCACGATGCCGGTGCCGATGATGAACATCATCAACGGCGGCGCCCACGCGGACAACAATCTGGACGTGCAGGAATTCATGATCGTGCCGTACGGCGCGCCGACCTTTTCGGAGGCGCTGCGCTACGGCGCCGAAGTGTTTCATGCGCTCAAGAAGCTGTTGCACGGGCGCGGCCTGAACACCGCAGTCGGCGATGAGGGCGGTTTCGCGCCGAACGTGCGCAACCACGAGGAAGCGATCGAGCTGATTCTGACCGCGATTCGCGAGGCCGGTTTCGAGGCGGGAAGCCAGATCGGCCTGGCGCTCGATTGCGCGAGCACGGAGTTTTATCGCGACGGCAAGTACCGCCTGGCGGCCGAGAACCTGTCGTTGTCGTCGGTCGATTTCGCCAATCTGCTGGTGCAGTGGTGCGACCGCTATCCGATCGTTTCGGTCGAAGACGGCATGGCCGAGGATGACTGGGGCGGATGGGAAGCCCTGACCGAGCGGCTGGGCTCGCGCGTGCAGCTGGTGGGCGACGATCTGTTCGTCACCAACACGCGCATCCTGGCCGAGGGCATCCGCCGCGGCGTCGCCAATTCGGTGCTGATCAAAGTGAACCAGATCGGCACGCTGACCGAGACGCTGGCGGCCATCGAGATGGCCAAGCGGGCCGGCTACACGGCCGTGATCAGCCATCGCTCGGGCGAGACCGAGGACTCGACCATCGCCGACATTGCGGTGGCCGTCAACGCGGGGCAGATCAAGACCGGCTCGCTCTCGCGCAGCGATCGCATCGCCAAGTACAACCAGCTGCTGCGGATCGAGGAAGACCTGGGCGGCGTGGCCCGCTATGCCGGGCGCGGCGCGTTCGGCCACCTGGACTGAGTGGCGCCATGAAGCGGCTGGCCGCGGTCCTGGCGGTGCTGCTGCTGGCGATTCAGTGGCCCCTGTGGTTCGGACGGGGCGGGTGGCTGCGGGTGTGGGACCTGCAGCACCAGCTCGATTCGCAGCGATCGGTCAACTCGGAACAGGAAGCGCGCAACCTCGCACTGGCGGCCGAACTGCGCAGCCTGCAGCAGGGGCGCGAGGCGATCGAGGAGCGCGCGCGCCAGGAGCTGCACCTGATGCGCCCCGACGAGACGTTCTTCCAGCAGCTGACTTCCGCCGCTGCGCCGCCCGTCGCCCCGCAGACCTCTGTGCCCCCTTGATGTGAGGGCTAGATTCGCTTCAAGGCCGTGCGGTAAAGGCCCGCGCGCGTGACATAGGACCGGGCGATCGCGCGCGATCGCTCGATTTCATGCGGCTCCAGCATCCGGGTGACCTTGCCGGGGCTGCCGAGCACCAGGCTGCCGTCGGCGAATTGCTTGCCTTCGGTGATCAGGCTCGCCGCGCCGACCAGACAGCCGCGTCCGACCACGGCGCCATTCAGTATCACCGCCTGGATCCCGATCAGGCTGTCATCGCCGATCGTGCATCCGTGCAGCATCACGTGATGTCCAATGGTCACCCGCTGCCCGATCACCAGCGGAAAACCCGGATCGGCGTGCAGCGTGCAGTTTTCCTGGCAATTGCTGTCCGCGCCCAGAATGATCGGCTCATTGTCGCCGCGGATCGTCGAAAATGGCCACACGCTGGCATTGGGTCCGATGCTGACTTGCCCGATCAGCACGGCCGTTTCATGGATAAACGCGCTCGGGTCGATGCTGGGGATCCAGTCGCCGAGCTGGTAAATTGGCATCGCGTACCCCGCGTTGGAGGAATTCGCACGGTCCGAGCTGGATTGTATCGGCCGTGCGTGCCAGACCATGGCTCAGCTGTTTTCGATCCACCCGTACAATCCCCAGCTGCGCCTGCTCAAGCAGGCGGCCAGGATCCTGGACGCAGGAGGAATCGGAGCCATTCCGACCGATTCCAGTTATGCGCTGGTCTGCCATCTGGACGACAAGGGCGCCGTGGACCGGATCCGGCAGCTGCGACGGCTGGACGAGCGGCACTTGATGACGCTGATGTGCCGGGACCTGTCGGAGATCGCCGCTTATGCCCAGGTCGACAACGCAACCTACCGGCTGCTGCGCCAGGCAACCCCGGGACCGTTCACGTTCATTCTTGAAGCCACGCGCGAGGTTCCTCGGCGCCTGTCGCACCCGTCGCGCAAGACGATCGGGATCCGCGTTCCCGCCCATGCGGTGGCCCTTGGACTGCTCGGCCAACTGGCTCAGCCCCTGATTGCGACCACGCTGCAGCTGCCGGGCGACCTGGTGCCGATGACCGAACCGGGCGACATCCGCACACGCCTGCAGCACGAGCTGGAACTGGTGATCGATTCAGGCAGCTGCGGGCTGCAGCCGACCACGGTGATCGATCTGACCGGACCGTCTGCGGTCGTGACGCGGCTCGGCAGCGGCAATCCTTCGGCTCTTGGCCTGACATGAGCGCGGCTCCGGTCGCGCGCCGCCCGGCTGATAGACTGCGGCCGGGAGAAGGCAGGGTCCTGGGGGACATCTTATGACGTCGACGCGGGTGGTGCCGCGCTGCAAGCCTGCCGCGCGATCCGATGTACGCTGACCGGGTTCTGTCGGGCATGCGCCCGACCGGCGCACTGCACGTCGGCCACTACCATGGTGCGCTGAAGAACTGGATCCGTCTGCAGGACGAGCACCCGTGCTTTTTCTTCGTGGCCGACTGGCACGCGCTCACCACCCATTACGAGTCCACCGACCTGCTGGCGCCCAGCGTGTGGGACATGCTGATCGACTGGTTTGCGGCCGGCATCGATCCGACCAAGGCGACCGTCTTTCTGCAGTCGCGGGTGCCCGAACACGCCGAGCTGTTCCTGCTGCTCGCGATGGCCACGCCGCTGGGGTGGCTCGAGCGCGTGCCGACCTACAAGGACCAGATCGAGCGCCTGCGTGACCGCGATCTTTCGACCTACGGCTTCCTGGGCTACCCGCTGATGCAGGCCGCCGACATCCTGATCTACCGCTCCACCCTGGTTCCGGTCGGAGAGGACCAGGTGCCGCACATCGAGATGACGCGCGAAATCGCGCGCCGCTTCAACCACCTGTTCGGGCGCGAACCCGGCTTCGAGGAAAAGGCGCTGGCGGCCGTCAAGAAGCTCGGAGTCAGGCGCAGCAAGCGCTACCTGGAATTGCGGGCTCGCTACCAGGAGCACGGCGACGAGGAGGCGCTCGAGCAGGGACGGGCGCTGCTGGCCGAGTCGCAGAACATTTCGCTCGGTGACCGTGAGCGCATGTTCGGGTATCTGGAGGGCGCGCGCCGGGTGATCCTGGTGGAGCCCGAGGCGGTGCTGACCGCTTCGCCCCGGCTGCCGGGAGTGGACGGGCAGAAGATGTCCAAGAGCACGGGCAACGACGTGTCGATGCGCGAGGAGCCCAAGGTCCTGACCGAGAAGATCCGCAAGATGATGACCGACCCGGCGCGGGTCCGACGAACCGATCCGGGCGAGCCGGAGCGCTGCCCGGTCTGGCAGCTGCACCTGATTTATTCGAACCCCAGCACACGCGACTGGGTCCAGAAGGGTTGCCGCACCGCGGGCATCGGCTGCCTGGAATGCAAGCAGCCGCTGATCGACGCGATGCTGGCCGAGCAGGAACCCTGGCGGCAGCGCGCGCAGCCGTACCTGGACGATCCTTCGCTGCTGCGCTCGATCGTGGCCGACGGTTGCGATCGCGCGCGCACCGTGGCCCAGGAAACGATGCGGGATGTGCGCGAGGCGATGGGCCTTGCCTACACCTGACAGCCCGCCCTCCGAGTGGATCCTGAGGTGGTGCGCGCGGCTCGCGCCCGGATCGGACGTGCTGGACCTGGCCTGCGGCGCAGGCCGGCACGCCCGGGCCCTGGCCGCGCTTGGCCACCGGGTCGAAGCGGTCGATCGGGATCCGGCGCACGGCGCGCGCCTGGCGGGGCTGTCCGGGGTGCAATTCCGGCTCCTGGACCTGGAGCAGGGTCCCTGGCCGCTGGCGGAGCGCCAGTACGACGCGATCGTGGTGGCCAGCTACCTGCACCGCCCGAGGCTGCCGCTGCTGGCGCAGGCGCTGCGCGACGGCGGCGTGCTGGTCTACGAGACCTTCGCGGCCGGCAACGAGCGCTTCGGGCGGCCGAGCAATCCCGATTACCTGCTGGCGCCGTTCGAGCTGGCCGCGTGCTTTGCTCCCCTGCTGCACGTACTGGCGTTCGAGGACGGCGTGATCGAGCGACCGGTTCCGGCCCGGGTGCAGCGGCTGTGCGCGGTGCGGTGCGAATCGGGGCAACTCGATCGCCTGGCGCTGGCGGGGCCGCGTTAGCGCGCGTGTAAAATTTGTCATCTTCGACGATCGCGGCCCGCAATGATCACCGGCAGCCTGGTAGCCATCGTTTCACCGATGCTGGAAGATGGCACGCTCGACCTGGACGCATTGCGCCGGCTGATCGAGTGGCACATCGCTGAAGGCACGAACGCGATCGTGGCGGTGGGGACCACCGGCGAATCGCCGACCGTCGATCCGAAGGAACACATCGAGCTGGTGCGCACGGCGGTACAGGCCGCTGCTGGCCGTGTTCCGGTGGTGGCGGGCACCGGAGGCAATTCGACGCGCGAAGCGATCGATCTGACCCGGCACGCGCGCGAGGTGGGCGCCGATGCCACGCTGCAGGTCGTTCCTTACTACAACAGACCCACGCAGGAGGGGCTGTACCGGCACTTCGTCTCGGTGGCCGAAGCGGTCGATCTGCCGATGATCCTGTACAACGTGCCGGGGCGCACGGTGGCCGATCTGGGCGTGGACACGACGCTGCGGCTGGCGCAGGTGCCGGGCATCGTCGGGCTGAAGGACGCCACCGGCGACCTGGCGCGCGCCGGGCAGTTGCTGCGGCGGCTGCCGGCCAAGTTCGCGCTGTACAGCGGCAACGACGATTCGGCGCTGGCGCTGATGCTGCTGGGAGGTCATGGGGTGATCTCGGTGACGGCCAACGTCGCCCCGCGCCTGATGCGCCAGATGTGCGACGCGGCCGCCTCGTTCGAGCTGCCCAAAGCGCGGGCGCTGAACGCCCGCCTGATGCCGCTGCACACGCGGCTGTTCATCGAGCCCAATCCGATCCCCGTCAAGTGGGCGTTGCAACGGATGGGGAAGATCGCGGGCGGCATCCGTTTGCCGCTGGTTCCATTGTCGGCTTCCGGGCGCGAGGCGGTACAGGTCGCGCTGGACGAGGCCGGGTTGGTCTGAAATTTGGATCGAGGTTCGCAGGCAATGAGCTTCTTGCAGCAGAAAATCCAGACCGGCAGGCGCCTGGCCGGGATCATGCCGGGCGGCGCCGCCTGTTTCGCGTGTGCGCTGGTCGTGGCATTGACCGGTTGCGGACTGTTCGGAACGAAATCGGGCACCACCGGCTACGGGTCCGAGGCGAAGCACGACGGGCCGCTGGAGGTGCCTCCCGACCTGGCGCCGATGCCCAAGGACGACCGCTACGCGCTGCCCGACCAGGGCACGTCGGCCAACGCGTTGCGTTCGGCTGCGGGCGGCGCCTCGGCGTCCCAGGCGGTCTCGGTCAGCGGGGCGCACGCGCGCCTGATGCGCGACGGCGCCCAGCGGTGGCTGGCGGTGGACCTGCCGCCGGAGAAGGCCTACCAGGTGGTCAAGGATTTCTGGCCATCGATCGGCCTGCAGGTGCAACGGGACGAGCCCGCGATCGGTATCGTCGAGACGGACTGGAAGGAAAAACACGCCAATGTTCCTGAGGGCGTGATCCAGCGCGCCATCAATCTGGTGCTGGAGTCGGTCACATCGACTGGCTTGAAAGACCGGTTTCGCGCCCGGATCGAGCGCACTCCGAACGACACCTCCGAGATCTTCATCACGCACAGCGGCCTGGAAGAAGTCTATTCAAACCCGGCCAAGACCAGCACGATCTGGCAGCCGCGCGCGCGCGATCCCGAGCTGGAGGCCGAGATGCTGCAGCGGCTGCTGGTGAAGTTCGAAAGCGGCGAGCCGGCCGCCGTCGCCAAGGCCGGAGCCGAAAAGGTCACCTCCAGCGGGGCCGCCGTCACCGTGCTGCCGAGCGTTTCTCATATCATCAAGGAGGGCACCGAATCGCACCTGGAGGTCGACGAGCCGTTCGATCGCGCCTGGCGCCGCATCGGGCTGGCGCTGGATCGGGGCGGCTTCACGGTCGAGGACCGCGACCGCACCAAGGGTCTGTACTTCGTGCGCTATCTTGATCCGGACTACGAAGCCAAGAAGCGCGACGCCCGGGGCCTTTTTTCGAGGATCTTCGATTCGGATCCGAAAATCGATGCCCAGCAGTTCCGGGTTGCGTTGCTGACCGAGGGCGACCGCACCGCGGTGCGCGTGCAGGACAAGGACGGGCACCCCGAGGCCGGTTCGGCCGGCGACCGGATCTTGAAGCAGCTCGACGAGCAGATGAAGTAGCGGGCCGTTGAACAGCTGCTGCGCGCCCCCCTTGAAAACCTGAGTGCTGCGCTTCTGTTGCCTCGGTTCCGGAAGCCGCGGCAACGCGTACGTGGTGGAGGCATCGGACAGCTCGGGTGCGACGCGGGTACTGATCGACGACGGATTTTCACCGCGCGAGCTGGAGCGGCGGCTGGCGCGCGCCGATGTCGATATCGCCTCGCTCGGCGCGATCCTGGTGACGCACGAGCACAGCGACCACGCAGGCGGTGTTGCGGCCTTTGCCATGCGTCGGGACCTGGCGGTCTACGCCACGCAGGGAACGGCCATTGCGGCCCGCTTCGACGAGCGCGTGCGGCGGCTGCATCGGATCCGCGCCGGCGTGGAGCTGCGGATCGGACCGCTGCAGGTGCTGCCGATCGAAGTGCCGCACGATGCCAGCGAGCCGGTGCAGTTCATGCTGTCCGATGGCGAACGGCGTCTGGCGATTCTGACCGATCTGGGACACCCGGCGCCGGCCGTGATCGCGATGCTGTCGCGACTGAACGCCCTGGTGCTGGAATTCAACCACGACCTGGACATGCTGCGCGGGGGGCCCTATTCGGACGCCCTGAAGGCGCGGATCGAAAGCGACCTGGGCCATCTTTCCAATTCGCAGTCGGCGCAGTTTCTGCAGGCGCTCGATCGCGGCCACCTGACCCGGGTGGTAGCCGCCCATCTGAGCCAGACCAACAACCGGCCGCAGCTGGCGCGCCAGGCCGTGGGCGGCCTGTGCATGCCCGTGCACGTGCAATGCGACGTGGCGGACCAGGCGCTCGGACTGGATTGGAGGACGGTCGGCGCGCCGTGAGTGCAGAAAAAAAGGCCGGCAGTGCGCCGGCCTTTTGTTGACCCCGAGACGCTTACTTCTTCTGGTCCTTGGACGCGTCGGGGGCGGCCATCGGAGCAGCGTCTTTCGGCGCTTCGGCCGGGGCAGGAGCGGGAGCCGGCGCCGGCGCAGCCATCGGCGCAGGAGCGGGAGCCGACGCGGGCTTTTCGCAGCCGACCAGCGCCGCAACCGACAAGGAAGCAACGGTCAACAGTTTCTTCATGAGATTTCCTTTGAAAAAGACGACGAGTCGATTATGAAGAGCCGATTGCCGCGAGGACTCTGGTTGGCGCGGCTATCGCCAAAGCGAGCAGATTTGACCTCATCTCCCCAGAAACCAATTATAGCTAGCGCAGCGCAGCAATGATACGCGGCCCGTTGCGCCACGATCACATCGGCTGGGGGAGCGCGAGGGGGCCGCCCAGCCCCCTCGCTCCCGATCCTCCCGCCTTTCGGTTACAGGCCACGATGTCCTCGAAGCTCATGTGCCCCCATCGAGGTAGCGCCCACTATGAGGTGCAGCCAGCCGGCAAGATACCACTCGTACAGTTGCGCCGATACCGACCCGGCGAGCGGCGTTGCGCCTTGAGCCGGCAGCACCCGCCGGTCCGCCAATGACTGCAGAAGGGTCCGCTGTGCCCGATCCGTCAAGGGCACCAGCTCTCCGTTGATTGCGAGCGTGGCGCCCGAGTACAGCATCCGGGTGCGGCGGTCGGTGCGCAGGCCGTAACGACGAATCAGGTGCGCAAATCGACCGCGCGTGATCGGCTGCCGCGGCGCCTCGAAGCTGACGCGGGCTTTGGGCTCGCTCAATTGCCGCAGCAGAGCAAGCGCCACCTGTTGCCGGCCGGGCCTGCGTTGCAGCAGTTGCCGGTGCGCCTGATCGACCATCACAGCGGGCAAGCGTGCCGGATGCGGGGAGGGCGCCAGTCCGGCGTCGTGAAACGCAGCACGCCGAGCGGTATCGCTGCCCGATTGCAACTGACTCCACAGGTCGGCCAGATCGGGCCACGCGGGCACGCGAAACCCGATCGAACAGGTGATGCATTCGCCCACGGCGACGCCATCATGAGCGACGCCGGGGGGCAGGTACAGCACGTCGCCGGGCTGCAGCTCCCACTCGTCCTGCGGCGCAAAGCGCGCCAATTGCCGGATCGGAAGACCGGCAACGCAGGCCGGATCGGCCCCTTGCTGGATGCGCCAACGCCGCCTTCCGAACGCCTGCAGCAGCAGCACGTCGTACGAATCGATGTGCGGCCCGACCCCGCCGCCGTCGCTGGCGTAGCTGACCATCAGGTCGTCCAGTCGCGCATCGGGCACGAAGCGGAAGCGCGCCAGCAGATCGGCTGCGGCCTGCAGGTGAAGGTCGACACCCTGCACCAGCAAGGTCCACCCGGGCCGGCGCCTCGACGGCAGACTGCCGCGGCGAAACGGTCCGTGACGCAATTTCCAACGACCACCGGCGCGCTGCACCAGGCGCGACTCGACCTCGTCGAGCGCGGATAGATCGAACAGCGTATCGGCAGCGAAGGGCGAGGCGAAATCGGGCAGCGCCTGTCGAATCAGCAGCGGGCGACGCTGCCAGTGGCGCGCCAGAAACTCGCGCACGCGAAGCGCTCCCAGGTGCGTGAGCGCGCGAACCGGAGCGCCCGATGGCGTGTTCGCCGCATCGCTCATCCCGGCCGCTCGGGGTCCGACTGCGGGCGCGCCAGCTCGATCAACTCGTACACCAGGTCGAGCGCCGCGCGCGGCGAAAGCTGCTCGGCATCCAGCGCCGCCAGGCGCTCGCGCACCGGATCCCGGGCGGCCGGCTCCGGGTTTGCAGCCGCAGCCGCCTGGAACAGGTCGAGCTGATCGCCGCTGGCGATCGCCCGCTGCTCGAGCTGCGCGAGCAGGTTGCGCGCGCGCCGCACCACCGCGCCCGGCACTCCCGCCAGCGCGGCCACTGCCAGGCCATAGCTCTGGCTGGCAGGCCCTTCACGGACTTGGTGCAGGAACACGACCTTGCCATTGGCCTCGGCGGCCGCGACGTGAACGTTGGCGACCTGGGGCAGAGCCTGGGCGAGCTGGGTCAACTCGAAGTAGTGGGTCGCAAACAGGGTCAGCGACCGGTTGCGCACGGCCAGCTCGTGCGCAATGGCAGCGGCCAGCGCCAGGCCGTCGAAGGTCGATGTGCCGCGCCCGATCTCGTCCATCAGCACCAGGCTGTGCTCGCTGGCCGCATTCAGGATCGCGGCCGCCTCGGTCATCTCGACCATGAACGTGGAGGCGCCGCGCGCCAGGTCGTCGCTGGCGCCGATGCGCGTCAAAATGCGGTCGATCGGCCCGATCCGTGCGCTGGAGGCGGGCACAAAGCTTCCGCAGTAGGCCAGCAGCACCACCAGTGCGACCGATCGCATGAAGGTGGATTTGCCGCCCATGTTCGGACCGGTCACGATCAGCATCCGGCGGCCCGGATCGAGCCGGCAGTCGTTCGGCACATACACTTCCAGGCTGCGTTCGACCACCGGGTGGCGGGCCCCCTCGATCTGAACGCCGGCCTCGGGCACGAGCTGCGGGCGCACCCAGTTGGCATGTGCGGCATGCCCGGCGAGCGCCGTGAGCGCGTCCAGGCAGGCGAGCGCTTCGGCTGCGCGCAGCACGGCCGGCACGTGCGGCAGCGCCGTCGCCAGCAGGCCGTCGTACAGTTGGCGCTCGCGCGAGCGCGCCCGTTCCTGGGCCGACAGGGCGCGATCCTCGAAACTTTTCAGCTCGGGCGTGATGTAGCGCTCGGCATTTTTCAAGGTTTGACGCCGGCGGTAGTCGTCGGGAACCTTGTCGGTCTGGCCGTGGGTCACTTCGATGTAGAAGCCGTGCACCCGGTTGTACTCGACGCGCAGATTCGCGATGCCGGTGCGCGTGCGCTCCCTGGCTTCCAGGTCGGACAGGAACCGGCCGGCGTGGTCTCGTAGCCCGCGCAGCTCGTCCAGCTCCGGGTCGTATCCTGCCTGGAACACATCGCCGTCCCGGGGCGAGGTGGCCGGCTCGCGCAGCAGGGCGCGCCTGAGCTCCTCGCCCAGCGCCGACGGCAACAACATGCAGGCTGCGAAGCGCGCCGCCAGCGGCGCGTCCAGCGTGCGGGCCGCGGCCTCGATCTGCTCGATCCACGGCAGCGCATCGCGCAGGGCGGCGAGCTCGCGCGGACGGGCCGATTTGAGGGCGACGCGGGCGGCAATTCGGTCCAGATCGGGCAGCTGGGCGAGTGCCTCCCCGATCGCGGCAGCCTGCGGCGATTGCAGCAGCGCCTCGATCGCCTGGTGGCGCTGCTGCGCGCCACCCGGATCGCGCAGCGGCTCGCTCAACCACGCCCTCAAGCGTCGGCTTCCCATGCCGCTGCGGCACTTGTCCAGGACCGAAAGCAGGCAAGGCCCGTCGCGGCCGTACAGTGGCTCGGTCAGCTCCAGATTGCGGCGCGTGGCCGCATCCAGGCCGATCGTGTCGGACTCGGACTCGAAGCGCAACGAGGTGATGTGACTCAGACGCTGTTTCTGCGTCAGCTCGGCGTACCCCAGCAGCGCGCCGCAGGCGGCCAGGGCCGCGTTGTGTCCCTCGATGCCGTAAGCATCCAGATGCGCAACGCCGAGCAATTCGCGCAGGCGCTGCTCGCCCAGCGCGGAATCGAAATGCCACTCATTCAGCGTGCGCACGCAGGCAACGCCGGATATCGCTTCCCGGGCCGATTCGGCCACCAGTACTTCGGCCGGCTCGAGACGGGCCAGCTCGCCGCCGAGCGCCTCTGCGGTGGTCTCGGTCGCGCGCAGATCGCCGCTGGCCAGCACCAGCCAGGCAATCCCTACCCGTGCCGGCTGGCCGCGGCGGCCGGGTTGGAGCGCGACCGCTGCGAGACGTGAATCGGCCTTCGGACTGAGCAGCGCACTGTCGGTCAGCGTGCCGGGCGTGACGATCCGAACGACCTGGCGCTCAACCGGTCCCTGGGCCGTGGCGGGATCGCCGATCTGCTCACAGATCGCAACCGACTCGCCCAACTTGACCAGCCGGGCAAGGTACTGCTCGACGCTGACCGCGGGGACACCGGCCATCGGCACTGCAACACCGCCCGAAGCTCCGCGCGACGTCAGGGTCAGATCCAGCAGCCGCGCCCCCCGCTCGGCATCCTTGAAGAACAGCTCGTAAAAGTCACCCATCCGGTAAAACAACAGGTGATCTTCGTGCTGCGCCTTGATTCTGAGGTACTGCTGCATCATCGGGGTATGACCCGACAAGCCCGTTGTACCGGCTAAGGCATCCGTGCCGGCGCCTGGCGTCATAAACACCTTTCCGCAGAGGGAATTGCAGCGCTCAGTGCCCGCTGGCCCCAGTCCAACATGCGACCTCTTTCCCTTGTACAACGTATACGATACAGTCGGTCGAGTCCTCAGTTGAGGCGCGGATGCTGAAGGTTTTCGCAAGATGACTCCGGGTTTACCCGAGGCCTCCTTGGATGCATCAAGGGCGACTCCGGCGCGGATTTTGGTTGTGGAAGACGAGCGAATCGTCGCCCGCGACCTGGCCAGCGCACTGACGGACCTGGGTTATTCGGTTCCGGCCACCGTTGCCACCGGGGAGGACGCGATCAGCCGCGCCCGCGATCTGCGGCCGGACCTGGTGCTGATGGACATCCGCCTGGCGGGCGCCATCGACGGCGTCCAGGCGGCCTCTTCGGTGCGCCAGGACCAGGACATACCGGTGATCTATCTGACGGCGCACTCCGACGACGAAACCCTGCGCCGGGCGATGCAGACCGAGCCGGTCGGTTACCTGGTCAAGCCGTTTTCCACGCCGCAGCTGCGCTGCGCGATCGAGATCGCCTTGAATCGGCGCGAGATCAACACGCGCCTGCACCAGCGCCACGAGTGGCTCGCCTCGACGCTGCGCTCGGTGGGCGAAGCGGACGGCTCCGACAATCGCGGCACGAACGCCAGTTGCTTGAGCGCGGTGGCCGAAGCCCTGGCGGGATGCGGGCGTGGCGAGCCCGAGCTGGAACCGCGGGTGGCCGAGCGCATCGCCGATCTGGAGGCGGCCAACCGCGAGCTGGAAAGCTTCATGTACGGCATCGCCAATGATCTGCGGGAACCGCTGAAGGGAATCGACGGCTTGAGCCAGTCGTTGATCGAGGATCACGCGGCCAATCTGGGGCCCGACGGTCTGAACACGCTGCGGCAGGTTCGAGACACCGCCGCGCGCGTGCGGCACGTGATCGACGATCTGCTGCTGCTGTCGATCGACGACCTGCTGCTGCAGTCGGGGGTGCACAAGACCGTGCCGCAAAAGGACACGGTCGATCTGTCCCGCATCGCTCGCGACATCATGGCCTGTCTGCGCGAGGCCGCGCCTGACCGCACGGTCAAGGCCGTGATCGAACGGGACATCCGGGTCGACGGTGACGCGGCCCTGCTGCGGGTCGCGCTGGAAAATCTTCTGGGCAACGCCTGGAAGTCCACCGGGGACGTCGAGCACGCGCGCATCGAGTTCGGCGCCTTCGACCAGGATGGCACCCAGGTCTGCTTCGTCCGGGACAACGGAGCGGGCATCGACATGCAGCACGTCAACGGCCTGCTCGACGCCTTCCAGCTGCTCGATTCGGCCGATCCGTTCGAAGGCTTCGGGCTGGCGATCGTGCAGCGCGTGATCGACAAGCACGGCGGCCGGGTCTGGGCGGAGGGGGCGGTCGGCCAAGGCTCGACGTTCTACTTCGCACTCTAGGGCGTGCTCAAGACCACTGCGCACGCCGTCGGCGTTGCGCTCGTCTATTACGTTCTGGGTCGGCTGGCGCTGTTTCTGGCCATTCCGCCCGGCTACGCCACGGCCGTCTGGCCGGCGGCGGGCGTTGCCCTGGTGGGGATCTTGCTGTTCGGCTATCGCATCTGGCCGGCAATCCTCGTGGCCCACTTCCTGGTCAACATCTTCACCGCCTTCGACGCTTCCAGCGCCCAGGCGATGCTCAAGTCGGTCACTTTGCCGTTGGCCATCGCATCCGGTGGCGTGCTGCAGGCGGTGCTCGGCGCGGCCTTGATCCGCCGGGCCATCGGAGCGTCGATCGCGCTTCAGGACGAAAAGGAGATCGTCGGGTTCCTGGCCCTGGGCGGCCCCGTCAGTTGTGTGGTGAGCGCCACCATCGGACACGCGTGCCTGTACGCGTGGGGCCGCATTTCGATCTCCGACATCCCCTTCAGCTGGTTTACGTGGTGGGTCGGAGACACGATCGGCGTGATGGTGACCGCGCCGCTGCTGTTGGCGTGGTTCGCGCCGCCCGAGCGCTGGCGCGGGCGCCGCGCGGCGCTGACCTGGCCCACTGCCGTTGCGCTGTTGCTGGCCGTGGTGCTGTATGTCTACATCAGCGAGCGCGAGCAACTGCGCATCCGCGCCGAGTTCGAGCGCGCCAGCGATACGCTGGGGCGGGACTTCACCACCGCCGTGCGTCGCCACCTGGAAGCCGTGGCTGCGCTGCAGGACCTTTACACGAGCCTGGGACCGCTGGACCGCGCGAGCTTTGCCTCGTTCGCCACCCCTCTTCTGAGCCGGCACCCTGGAGTTCAGGCTCTCGAATGGTGTCCGGTCGTTCCGGCCGCGCAGCGCAGCCGGCTCGAGCAGGCGGTGCGTCGCGAGGGCTACCCGGCGTTCTCCATCACCGAGCGGGGCCAGGACGGCCGGATGATTCCGGCGGCCCCGCGCCCGCTGTACGTGCCGGTGCTGTTCATGGAGCCCTACGGCGGCAACGAAACCGCGCTGGGCTTCGACCTGACTTCGCTGCCCAGCCGGCGCGAGGTGATCGATCGCGCGCGCGATTCGGCCCTGCCGGCCGCGAGCGGGCGCCTGATCCTGATACAGGAACGCGGCACCCAATCCGGGGTTCTGATGGTGCTGCCCGTGTACCAACGCGGATCGTCCCGGGGCACGGTGGAGCAACGCCGCTCCGCGCTGCGAGGTTACGTGCTGGGCGTGTACCGGGTGGGCGACCTGGTCCGCACGGCGCTGTCGGGGGCCGACTCTTCGCATATCGATTGGACCGTGACCGACGATACGGCGCCCGAGGACGAGCGCGTGCTGTACCAGCGCCTGCTGGGCGGCGGCGGCCTGCCCTGGAGCCGCGTCGCCACCTCGGCCGTGGGGGACCGCAAATGGTCGATCCGCTTTGCCCCGGCCGCCGACTACGTGATCGTTCACCGCAACTGGCAACCATGGACGGTCCTTGCGGTGGGGCTGTTGTTCGCCACCGTGCTGGAGATGATGGTGCTGCTGATGACCGAGCGCGCCGCGTCGATTCAGCGTGTGGTTGAACAGCGCACCGCGGAATTGACCCGCGCCAACGCGGTGATTCGCGACGCGCTGAAGGAAAAAGAGATGCTGCTGCAGGAGATCCACCACCGGGTGAAGAACAATCTGCAGGTGATTTCGAGCTTGATCAACCTGCAGCGGCGCAAGCTCGGGCCGGGCTCTCAGCAGGACGCGCTGCAGGAATGCCAGACACGGGTGCAGGCGATCGCCCTGATCCACGAGAAGCTGTACCAGGCGCGCGACTACTCGCGCGTGCCGTTCGCGCAATATGCCAGGAGCCTGGCCAACGACGTGTTTCATGCAGCGGGCCTGTCGCCCGGTACGGTCAACCTCGAAGTCGAGGTGGGGGACGTGGCGCTGGCCGTGGACAAGGCCATCCCGTGCGGGCTGATCCTGAACGAGTTGATCACCAATGCCTTGAAGCATGCGTTCCCGCACGAACGGCGCGGCACGGTGCGCGTGGAGCTGGACCAGACGCCCGACCGGCGCGTCAGGCTCGTCGTGAAGGATGATGGCATCGGCATGCCCGGCGATCTGGATATCCAGCACGCCGACACCCTGGGGATGCAGCTCGTGTCGACGCTGGCCGAGCAACTGGCCGCGAAGCTGCAGATCAAACGGGCTGCTGCCGGGACTTCATTCGAGGTCGTATTCCAGGCGTGATGCGGCGCGCGGCGACGAACAGGAGCGCGCCCAGCCCGATCAGCCACAGCAGGGCCCAGGCCGGCATCGACAGCCTCAGGAAGGTCCAGTCGACCTGCGTGCAGTCGCCGTAACCCTGGAAGATGCGCGGCAGCGCGCGCCCCAGCGGCAGGTTGGTCAGCAGGTATTGCAGGCTGGGCCCGCACGAGGCCTCCTCGGGCGGGAAAAGCTGCAGGCGCACGTGCCAGGCTGCAACGCCGGCGCCGGTCAGGGCCGAGACCACGCCCAGGGCGGCGCTCGCGAGGGCGGCACGACCGGACAGCACCGCTGCCAGCGCGGCGAACAGCGCAACCAGGGTGAACGCGTAGCGCTGCAGGATGCACAGCGGGCACGGCTCCAGATGGTCGATGCTCTGCACGGTCAGGGCCGCTGCGATCAGGCACAGGGCGGCCGACGCGACCAGGGCCGCCAGCAGGCGCGGGCGCTGCAGCAGGCGTGAAAGGCTCGTCGAGAACACGCTGCGCAGCGCTCCTATGAAGTTGTGACGCGGCGCCGGATCGAGGAGGGCGTCTCCCGCATCAGCGCCTGCAGCTTGGAAAAGATCTTCGGCGTGCCGCACACGATATCACCCGACTCCATGTAGTCGCCCTCGCCGTGAACGTCCGAGATCAGCCCGCCCGACTCGACGATCAGGAGGCTCCCGGCGGCGATGTCCCACGGCGACAGCCCGAATTCCCAGAAGCCGTCCAGGCGGCCGGCCGCCACGTACGCCAGGTCGAGCGAGGCCGCGCCCGGCCTGCGCACGCCGGCCGTGTTCTTGGTCACGCGCGTGAACACTTCCACGTATTCGTCCAGGTGCTCGAGCTTGCGGAACGGAAAGCCGGTTCCGATCAGGCAGTCTTCCAGCTGGTCGCGCTTGGACACCCGCAACCGCCGGTCGTTCAGGAACGCGCCGCGCCCGCGCGTGGCGGTGAACAGCTCGTTGCGGGTCGGGTCGTACACGACCGCCTGCGTGATCTGGCCGCGGTGCTTCAGTCCGATCGATACGGCGAACTGCGGAAAGCCATGGATGAAATTGGTGGTGCCGTCCAGCGGATCGATGATCCACAGGTAGTCCACGTCGCCCTCGGGTCCGCTGGCACCGGACTCCTCGGCCAGGATCGAGTGATTCGGGTACGCTGTCTTCAGGATCGCGATGATGGCCTGCTCGGCGGCCCGGTCGACCTCGGTGACGAAGTCGCTGCGGCCCTTGCTCGAAACGCGGACCAGGTCGAGATCCAGGCTCGCCCGGTTGATGATGGAGCCGGCCTTGCGCGCCGCTTTCACGGCGGTGTTCAGCATCGGATGCATCGAAGGGAAGCGGGTAGGACGCGGACTATGCAAGCGCCCGATTCTATAGGTACCGGGGACCGCGACGCGGACGCCGGCGGCCTGGATCCGGTCCCGGTGCGCTTCGTGCTGGTCGAGCCGACCCACTGCGGCAACATCGGCGCCTCGGCGCGCGCGATCCGGACCATGGGCTTTGGCGGGTTGTCGGTGGTGGCGCCGCGCGATCAGGACTATCGCAGCTCCGCCGACGCGGTGGCGCTCGCGGCCCACGCGACCGCGGTGCTGCAGGACTCGCGCTGCTGCGCGACCGTGGAGGAGGCGCTGCAAGGGGTGAGCCTGGCCTTTGCGATGACCGGCTACGCGCGCCAGTTCGGGCCGCCCCATTGCTGGGTGCGCGAAGCGGCGCAGCAGGCCGCGCTGTGGCTTCAGCAGCAGCGCGGAGCGGTGGCATTCGTGTTTGGCACCGAGCGCAGCGGGCTGGTCAACCGCGATGTGCAGCGCTGCCACTACAGCTGCGCGATCCCCGCCGATCCGCGTTCGGGCTCGCTGAACCTGGCGCAGGCGGTCCAGGTTGCCGCCTACGAGATGCGTTTCGCGTTGACCCGTCCGGACCAGACTCGCGCGTTACCGGCGCCGCCCGGCGGGGCCACGGTCGACATGGTGGAGCGCCTGTTCGACTCGTTCGAACGGGCTCTGACCGCGATCGACTTTCTGGACCCGCACCAGCCGAAGCGCTCGATGGACCGGCTGCGCAGCCTGCTGGCCCGCGCCGGCCTGAGCCCGTCCGAGGTCGATTTCCTGCAGGGGATGTGCGCCGCCATCATCGAGCCGAAGCACTTGCGGGCTGGCCGCAAGCGCCCTCGCACGCCAGTGGGAGGGCGCCCTGCGTAGCCGGGCTAGGCCCGGCGAAGCAGGGACCTTCAGACCAGATCCACCAACTCCATCTCACGCCCCGCCACCCGCAAATAGCCCCCCCGCCGCTCGCCCCCCTCGAAGTCCCAGTCCGGCAGCACCCAGCGCTCGCCCCGGTGCCCGTCCAGATCCAGCTCGTGCCGCGCCGGCCGATGCGTGTGGCCGTGGATCATGCGCGCAACGCCGGCCGACCGCAGCGCCTGCTCGATCGCCTCGGGGGTGACATCCATGATATGCGCCGCCGTCGACCGCTTGCCCGCTTCGCTGAGCCGGCGCACCTGGCGCACGATCGCTCGACGAACCACGAGCGGGCGGCCGAGGAAGAGTCCCTGCCAGAACGGGTCGCGGGCGCGGCGGCGAAAGGCCTGATACGCCCGGTCCAGCGTGCAATAGGCGTCACCGTGCGCCAGCAGCGTGGGCACATCCCCCAGCACCGTGCTGCACGGATCGGCCAGGAACGCGGCGCCGCTCGCCCGCGCGAAGCCGTCGCCCAGCAGCACGTCGCGGTTGCCGTGCATCACGTAGACCGGCGTGCCGCTGCCCGTGAGCCGCCGCAGGGCGCCGCTCACCGTGGCGCCGATGCCGTCGGCGGCTTCCTCGTCGCCGACCCAGCTTTCAAACAGGTCTCCCAGGATCACCAGCTCGCGGCCGCCGCGACCGAGCTCCTCGGTCAGCCGCACAAAGCGCTGGACCGTGCCGGCGCGATCCTGCGTCAGATGCAGGTCCGAGATGAACACCGGGTCGCGCAGCCGGACCGAGGCCAGCGCGACGGCCTGGTTCACTCCGAGACGACCTCGGCGCTCTCGATCACGACCTCCTGGTCCGGCACATCTTGGTGCGCGCCGTAGCGCATCGTGGCCACGGCCTTGATCTTGTCGACCACCTCGGTGCCTAGCGTCACGCGTCCGAACACGCAATAGCCCCAGTTCTGGCTGTCGGCCGCGGTGAAATTCAGGAAATCGTTGTCGGCTACATTGATGAAGAACTGCGCGGTGGCCGAATGCGGATCGGAGGTGCGCGCCATCGCGATCGTGTAGCGGTCGTTCTTCAGCCCGTTGGCCGCCTCGTTCTGAATCGGCTTGGAGGTGGGTTTCTGCCGCATGCCGGGCTCGAAGCCGCCGCCCTGGATCATGAAACCGTTGATGACGCGGTGAAACAGCGTGTTGTTGTAGTGGCCCGAACGCAGGTAACCCAGGAAGTTCTCGACCGTGCGCGGAGCGCGCTCCCGGTCCAGTTCCAGCGTGATCGGTCCCATCGAGGTGTTCAAGCGTACGGTCGACATGGCGCCTCCGCCTAATTTACGAGCCGCGCCGACTTGATCAGCACGGTCGTGCGCGGAACGTCGCCCCCGCCGGTCGGCACGGCGCGGATCTTGTCGACCACGTCCATGCCTTCGACCACGCGGCCGAACACGGTGTAGCCGGCCCCGTCTTGACCGGGGTAGTCCAGAAAAGCGTTGTCGACCACGTTGATGAAGAACTGCGCCGTGGCCGAATTCGGATCCATCGTGCGAGCCATCGCAAGGCTGCCGCGCACGTTTTTCAGGCCGTTGTTGCTTTCGATCGGAACCGGCGGGCGGGTCGGCTTCTGGGCCATGGCGGCCGTGAAGCCGCCGCCCTGGATCATGAAGCCTTTTATCACGCGATGGAAGATCGTGCCATCGTAGAAGCCGTCCTTCACGTACTGCACGAAGTTGGCGACCGTCTTGGGCGCCTTGTCGGGCAGCACCTCCACCACGATGCGGCCCTCGCTCGTTTCAAACGCCACGCGCACCGGCGCCGCCGCCCCGGGCGTTGCGGCCGGCTGGGCCGCGAGGGCCTGGCCCCCGAAAGCCAGTGCCGCGAGGGTGGCGAAGACGGCGACGCACGTCAAGCGGAGTTTTCGGATGGTTGTGATCTGCAGCATCATCGGTGGGTTCCTTCGGGTTGATCCCGGATCAGCGGGTCGTCTTCAGTTTGGACGTCAGGTCCCGCGCCAGCGCCAGCTTCGATTTGAGCACGCTGTTGGCCGGTTCGAGCTTGGAAGCGCGTTCGAACGCCGCCGCCGCCATCGCGACGTACAGATCGCCCAGATTTTCCTGCGCCGTGATGTAGTTGGGTTGCGCGGCCAGCGCCTGCTGCAGCAGGTGCTCAGCCTTGTCCAGACCGCCTTGCGCCGCCGCCAGCACGGCCAGGTTGTTGTACGGTTCGGGCAGCTCCGGGAAGTCCTGCGTCAGGCGCAGCAGCGCATCGGAGGCGTCCTGGCGGCGTCCCAGGTCGATCAGCGTCACGGCGCGCAGGAAGCGCACCTGCAGGTCGCGCGGCTTGTCGACCAGGAACTCATCGGCGCGCTTCAGCGCTTCTTCGCTCTTGCCGGCCTGCATCAGCTCGGCGATTTGGGCCGCCTCCGAGCGGGGCGCGGGCACCAGCTCGGACGACCAGGGTGACCACTGGGTCGGTTGCTGGCCCGCCACCGGGCCAACGAGGCCGGCGGCCAACAGCACGATCACAGCGGTGCCACGAACACGGGACATGTCATATACTCCAATTCGATTCTAACAACGCGGGCGACACCTGCCTGCGCGGTCCCGCACGCGGGGCGAATGCCGGATGTACGCGAGTCCCGCCACCTCCAGTGCGAATCCACAACACGCTGACCGGACGCAACGATCCTCTCGAACCGATCGAGCCGGGCCACGTGCGCATGTACGTGTGCGGCATGACCACCTACGACTACTGCCATCTGGGCCACGCTCGCCTGATGGTGGCGTTCGATCTGGTGCAACGCTGGCTGCGGGCGCGCGGGCTGCGCGTGACCTACGTGCGTAACATCACCGATATCGACGACAAGATCATCCGGCGGGCCGCCGAACTGGGCGAGCCGATCCAGGCGCTGACGGCGCGCTTCATCGGCTACATGAACGAGGATTTCGGCGCGCTGGGCGTGCAACAGCCGGACATCGAGCCGCGCGCGACCCAGCACGTGGAGCCGATGCTCGAGCTGATCGAGCAGCTTCAGGGCAAGGGCCTGGCGTACCAGGCCGAAGACGGCGACGTGAATTTTTCGGTGCGCAGCTTCCCCGCCTACGGGCGCCTGTCGCACAAGAACGTGGACGAATTGCGCGCGGGCGAGCGCGTGGCGCTGATCGATTCCAAGCGCGATCCGCTCGACTTCGTGCTGTGGAAGCACGCCCGGCCGGACGAGCCGCAATGGCCCTCGCCGTGGGGACCGGGCCGCCCTGGCTGGCACCTGGAGTGTTCGGCGATGGCGCGCCAGACGCTGGGCCAGCCGTTCGACATCCACGGCGGCGGGCCCGATCTGGTCTTTCCGCACCACGAGAACGAGATCGCCCAGAGCGAGGGCGCCTTCGGGATCCCGTTCGCAAGGCTCTGGATGCATTGCGGGGCGCTGCGGGTGGGCGACGACAAGATGTCCAAGTCGCTGGGCAATTTCCTGACGATTCGCGAGGCGCTGACCCGGTACGACTGGGAAGTGCTGCGGTTTTTCCTGGTCCGGTCGCACTATCGCAGCCAGATCGCGTTCGGCGCGGCGATGATCGACGAGTCGCGCTCGGCGCTGACGCGCTTGTACACGGCGCTGCGGGCAGCGCCGACAGCCTTGGCCGCCGAAGCCTCGGCGAAGGCGGCGAGCGCGCCGGTCGACTGGGACGGTCCCTACGGCCAGCGCTTCGCCGAGGCGATGGACGACGATTTCAACAGCGCGCGGGCGGTCTCGGTGCTGTTCGAGATGGCCGCCGAGCTCAATCGCGCCCCGACGGCCGAGCTGGCCGGGCAGATGCGCGCGCTGGGCGCACTGCTGGGCCTGTTGCAGCGCGACCCGGACGAATTCCTGAAAGGCCGGCCTGCCGGCGCCGAGGCGGGCGGGTTGGACGAGGCCCAGATCGCCGAGCGGATCGCCGCGCGCGCGGCCGCCAAGGCACGGCGCGACTATCCCGAGGCTGACCGGATCCGCCAGGACCTGCTGCGGCAGGGCGTCGTGCTGGAGGACGGGGCGGGCGGCACCACATGGCGGCGCCGCTGAGGAGCGAATCGACCGCGCTGCGCCCGCCCTTCTGGCAGAGCGCCAAACGCCGGCTGGCGGCGGCCGACCCGGTACTGGGCGCGATCATCCGGCGTCACCCCCGGATCGCGCTGGCATCGCGGGGCGATGCCTTTCAGACGCTTGCGCGCTCGATCGTCGGCCAGCAAATCTCGCTCAAGGCGGCATCTGCCGTCTGGGACCGCGTGGTGGGCGCCTGCGGCGAGATCTCGCCCCGCTCCGTGAAGCTGCGGCGCGCTGCGACGCTGCGCCGCTGCGGCCTGTCCGAGCGCAAGGTCGAATACCTTCGGGATCTGGCCGCTCATTTTGCCGACGGCCAGGTCGATCCGGCGAGCCTGGCCAGGATGAGCGACGACGAGGTGATCGCCCGCCTGACGGACATCCGGGGGATCGGGCGCTGGACAGCGGAGATGTTTTTGATCTTTAATCTGCAGCGCCCCGATGTGCTGCCGCTGGACGACCTGGGACTGCTGAAGGCGGTCGGGCGGCATTACCTGGCGGGGCGAACGCCGGTGTCCCTGTTAAAGGGGGAGGGACGCCAGCAGGTGGTCGAGGTGGCGGGCCGGTGGGTGCCGTACCGCAGCGTGGCCACCTGGTATCTGTGGCGCAGTCTGGATCCGGTGCCGGTCGAATACTGAGGTATGAAGACGACATTCCTGGATTTCGAGCAACCGATCGCGGAGCTGGAAGCCAAGATCGAGGAGCTGCGCTTCGTGCAGGACGACTCGGCGCTGGACATCTCCGAGGAGATCGCGCGCCTGCACACCAAGAGCCAGGCGCTGCTGAAGGACATCTACGCCAAGCTGACGCCCTGGCAGGTCTCGCAGCTGGCGCGGCACCCGCAGCGACCGTATACGCTCGATTACGTCAACGAGGTCTTCACGGACTTTCACGAGCTGCACGGCGACCGCTCGTTTTCGGACGACCTGGCGATCGTCGGGGGACTGGCGCGCTTCAATGGCCAGGCGGTGATGGTGATCGGCCATCAGAAGGGGCGCGACACCAAGGAGCGGGCGCTGCGCAACTTCGGCATGCCGCGGCCGGAAGGCTATCGCAAGGCGCTGCGGCTGATGGGCCTCGCCGAGAAGTTCGATCTGCCAATTCTGACCTTCATCGACACGCCCGGCGCCTACCCGGGTGTGGATGCCGAGGAGCGCGGCCAGTCGGAGGCGATCGGCCGCAATCTGCTGGAGATGGCGCAGCTGCAGGTGCCGGTGATCGCCACCGTCATCGGCGAGGGCGGCTCGGGCGGGGCGCTGGCGATCGCGGTGGCCGATACGGTGCTGATGCTGCAGTACGCCACCTACTCGGTGATTTCTCCGGAAGGCTGTGCCTCGATCCTGTGGAAGAGCGCCGAACGCGCTGCCGATGCTGCCGAGGCGCTGGGCCTGACGGCGCACCGGCTCAAGGCGCTCGGGCTGATCGACCGGATCGTGTCCGAACCGGTCGGGGGCGCGCACCGGGATCCGAAGCAGATGTCCGGATTGCTGAAGCGTGCGCTGGCTGACAGCCTGCGACAGTTCCAGGGCGTGAAGGTCAAAGACCTGCTCGCCGCTCGCCACGCCCGGCTGATGGGCTATGGCAAGTACAAGGAAACGTCGACCGACAGCTGACCCGCTGGAGCGCTCGCTGTTGGCCGCGGTCAGTTCGGCGGTCGACGATGCACTCTCTCAGGCGCCGGCACCGCAGCCGGGCCGCTCCCGCAGCCGGCCCGACGCGCCGCTGGTGGTCGCCTACAGTGGCGGGCGCGACTCCACCGCCTTGCTGAGCCTGGTGTGCGCGTTGCGCGATCGACGCGCGCCGGGCTTTGGGCGGCCGCACGCGGTGCACGTTCACCATGGCCTGCACCGGGATGCCGATTCCTGGGTCAGCCATTGCGAAGCGCAGTGCGCCGCGCTGAAGGCGCCACTGACCGTGCAGCGCGTGCTCGTCGAGCGCCGCGGTCTGGGGGTGGAGGCGGCCGCGCGCGAGGCGCGCTACCAGGCGCTGGCGCAGGCGGCGCGCGAGCTGGGCGCCAGGGCCGTTCTAACGGCGCACCACCTGGACGACCGCCTGGAGACGTTCCTGCTGCAATGGATCCGCGGGGCCGGTCTGGACGGCCTGTCCGGCATGGCGCCGGCGCGTGAACTGGACGCCGACGGCGCCTCGCCCATCGTGCTGCTGCGCCCGCTGCTGCATGTGCCGCGCGAGCGGATCGAGCGTTACCTTCAGCTCAAGGAGCTCGCCTTCATCGACGATCCCGGCAATTCGGATCTGCGGTTCGACCGCAACGCGATCCGGCAGCAGGTGATGCCGGAGCTGGCGCGGCTGCGCTCCGGCTTTCGGGCGGCGGCCGAGCGTTCGATCGAATTGATCGCCGAAGGGGCCGAGGCCCTGCACTCGCTGGCACGCGAGGATCTGCTGGCGTGCACGCGGGATGCGCCGGCCTCGACCGTCCGCATCGACCGGCTGGCGATGCTGCTGCCGGCCCGCCGCACCCTGGTGCTGCGCGAATGGCTGGCGCAGGCGGGGCTGAAGGCGCCCCCGCGCGCGCGCCTGCAGCAGGCGTTGCAGCAGGCCATCGGCGCCGGTGCCGATGCCCGACTGCTGATCCGCATCGGCGATCACGAGCTGCGCCGCCACCGCGGCTTGCTGTGCCTGGTCGCGCCGCGGCGAGGCGCGGTCGGTCCGCACGCGGTGCAGTGGCAGGGCGAAGCGGAGCTCCCAGTGCCCAGCTGGGGTGGCGCGCTGGTGTTCACTCGCACCAGCGACGAGGGGTTCGATGCGCGCTGGCTGGGCGCCGAGCCGCTGGAGCTGCGCCCGCGCACGGGCGGGGAGCGCTTCAAGCCGCACCCGACGCGACCGTCCAAGCGCCTCAAGCAGATCTTCCAGGAGGCGCGTATTCCGGAATACGAGCGCTCGGCGCTGCCGCTGGTATGGCGCGACGGGCGCCTGATCTATGTGGCAGGGGTCGGGCCCGACGTACGGATGCTGGTGGCCGACGGGGAGCGCATCCGCATCGACTGGGTCGGTGCCACGCGGCTGCTGCGCGACTGAAGCGACGGACGGTCAACGTGCCGCCTTTATAATTCGCGCCGAGAACGCTTCCTCGCGCACGCGCGTCGACCCCATGGCACTGATCGTTCAGAAGTACGGCGGCACCTCGGTCGGATCGGTCGAGCGCATCAAGAACGTCGCGCAGCGGATCGCCAAATGGAGCCGCGCCGGCCACCATCTGGTAATCGTGCCGTCGGCGATGAGCGGCGAGACGAACCGCCTGATCGCGCTCGCCAAGGACATCCAGCCGGTTCCCGACCCGCGCGAGCTCGATGTGGTGGCCTCCACCGGCGAGCAGGTGACCATCGGCCTGCTGGCGATGGCGCTGAAGCAGCTCGGCCTGAAGGCCAAGAGCTACACCGGCCACCAGGTCCGGGTGCTGACGGACAGCACGTTCACCAAGGCCCGCATCATCGATATCGAGGAAAAGCGGATCCGCGCCGACCTGGATGCGGGCACCATCGTGCTGGTGGCCGGCTTTCAGGGCCAGGACGAACTGGGCAACATCACGACGCTCGGGCGCGGCGGCTCGGACACCTCGGCCGTGGCGCTGGCGGCCGCGCTGCGCGCGGACGAGTGCCTGATCTTCACCGACGTGGACGGCGTGTACACGACCGACCCCCGGATCGTTCCGGAGGCGCGGCGCCTGCACACGATCACGTTCGAAGAAATGCTCGAGCTGGCCAGCCTCGGATCGAAGGTGCTGCAGATCCGCTCGGTCGAGTTCGCCGGCAAGTACCGGGTGCGGTTGCGCGTGCTGTCCAGCCTGAGCGACGCGGACCAGCCGCTGGCGATCGAGGCCGCCTCCGGAACGCTGATCACGTACGAGGAAGACACGAAGATGGAACAGGCCCTCATTTCAGGCATCGCCTTTTCGCGCGACGAGGCCAAGATCACGCTGACGCGCGTGCCGGACCGGCCCGGCATCGCCTACCAGATCCTCGGGCCGATCGCCGAGGCCAACATCGACGTGGACATGATCATCCAGAACACCAGCGTCGACGGCACCACCGACTTCTCGTTCACGGTCCATCGTAACGAGTACGCCAAGGCGATGGACGTGCTGAACACCAAGGTCAAAGGCCACGTGGGCGCGCAGGCGCTGGTGGGCGACCCGAAGATCTGCAAGGTCTCGGTGGTCGGCATCGGCATGCGCTCGCACGTGGGAATCGCCAGCCTGACGTTCCGGACGCTGTCGGAAGAGGGGATCAACATCCAGATGATTTCGACCAGCGAGATCAAGATCTCGGTGGTGGTCGAGGACAAGTACATGGAGCTGGCCGTGCGCGCCCTGCACAAGGTCTTCGGCCTGGAGCAGGCCCCGGCCTGACCCTGCTACGCGCTGCGCGCTTCGCAAGGTAAACCCTGTCGCGTTGACCCGCATGGGGGTGCGATCTACACTGCCGCGGCTGCGCGCGAAGCGGCGGCGGCGAGATTTTCCCGGAGACGTGGCCGAGTGGTCGAAGGCACTCCCCTGCTAAGGGAGCATGCGCGCAAAAACGTGCATCGACGGTTCGAATCCGTCCGTCTCCGCCACTAGAGGTTGATTTAATGCAGTTTTTCTGCGAAAACCCCAAGTAGCCCGTCGCCCAACCCCAATTAGAGATTCGACGCAGCTATACGCTGGCGTACGTCCGTAGACAGCGCGAAGTGAACGCGACGGAGAGGGTGACGGCCTAGGCCGATGCCCGCCGCGAGTCTCCGGAGAAAAGTTGGCGCGGTCCGCCGTTCGGTCTGCCGCCCGCGAAACGCTGGTCCCTCCTCGCCCCCTCCCCCACTCAGCGCAGTCTATCCGTTCACGCGCAGAGGCGTACGCTGATCGACGCCGCCCGAGAGGGAATGGATGTCTCGCCTCACCAAAGACAAAATCAAGCAGCACCGCGCGGCGCTCGAACGATGGCAGCGCCCTGAGGAAATGTTACGGCACTATGAGGAGATTCGCGGCGCGATGACAGGGGAGGAGTTTTTCAATCAGCCGGGTATCCAGTTTGTGCGCGACGCTTGGGCGGCAGCAACGCTGGGAACCGCGCGCTCGGCGGAAGAGGTGCGGCTTGTTCCAGAGCCGGAACGCTGGCCCGATTTCGCGCTGCGGCGAAACGGGATGACCGAGCAATGGGAAGTTACCGAGGCCGACATTCCGGGGCGCCGCCGCGGGGAAGAGTATCAATATGACCCTTTGATACCTGGCGATAGGGCACTAGGACTCGACCACCCAGAAAACTATATCGCGCGGGCAGAGCGCGCGCCCGAGGCGATCCGCGCGGCTTGTACCAAGAAGGCCGCCAAGAACTATTCGAGCAGCGTGTCGCTCCTCGTCTACCTCAACATCTCGGACTTTGGCGCTCGACATGAACAGGTTGTGAGTAGCTTTCCAGACGCTACTCGCGCAGCGAAGGACAAATTTAACGAGGTGTGGGTCTTGTGGAAGAATTGCGCCTATCGAGTATGGCCGATGGTGGCGAATGAAGCTGGCGCTTAACGGATGGTGGCGGCTTTGGATAGTGCTTTCCGTCGTATACGGGGCCGCTGTAGCGGCGAAGGGATGGGTGCAGGAATTGGCATACACCGCGCTTCTTCAGCGCACGATAGAGATCGGCGCAACTGACCTCGACGAAGGCGACGACGCCAGGCCCGTGTAGGAACGCACCGGAGGGGCCACAACTATAGGGCGCGATTACAGGGTGGCGTCCCACGGGGTCCCAATCGTGGCCAGCGAGCCGTACGGATTCGCGGTCCGTTAGATCGACTTGGATCCCACCGGAGTAAGGATCGAGGGTGAAGCCAAGAAGAGCAGGCGAGTAAATGGGAAAGATATACGGACAGAGGTGGCGCATTCTCGGCAAGATCGGGCACGGCGGTCAGAGCGAAGTGTTCCGCGCGATCGACGATAGAGGCGAGCACCAGGGGGAATTTGCGCTCAAACGTGTCCTGAATCCAACCCGTCATCAGCGCTTCTGCAACGAGATCGAGGCAATCAAGCGGCTGGAGCATCCCAATATTGTCAAACTGATTGACCATTCAGCGCTGGACGATGGAAGTCAGAATGTCGAAAAGCAGTTCTTGGTCATGCCGATCGCCGAGGGCGGCGACCTGAGCAGCCCCGATCGCCTTAGCTTGTACGCGAATGCGTTGGACGGCGTCCTTCAGGTCGCCGGACAACTGTCGGGTGCTCTCGGCGTTGCCCACGAAGTCGGGATTATCCATCGCGACATAAAGCCAGAGAACATACTATTTACCGGGCACGGCCACGAGGCATGGGTTACCGACTTCGGAATTTGCTTGCTTCGCGATTTTCCCCGCTCGACGGAGGCGAGTGAAGTCGTTGGGCCCCGATCCTTCATGGCACCAGAATTGGAAGATGGCGGGCAGCTGGGCGTTACGCCCGCAGCCGACATCTACTCGTTCGGGAAGGTTATCTATTACATGATCACCGGCGGTACGGTGCTTCCGCGTGAGCGCTTCCACGAGGAGACCTACAGTCGCATATTCGCGAACGGCGGGCGATACGGCCTCTTGCAGATACTTCTTGGACGAATGATTTGCCCGCTGGAACGCCGATTTCAAAGTGTGGCCGAGGTGGTTAAGGGCCTCGAAAACATCGAAGCGTGGGAGAGGAATGCAGTCCTCTTGCCGATAAGCCCGGAAGGGTTGGCCGGAATCGACAAACTCAGGCGCCAAGCATTGGAGGCACAGCGCGCGACAGTCGCGAACCAGGAAGTGCGCGCTCGCGAGGCGGCGACCATTGCGGCCGTCGTGGAAGGCTTTGAGCCTTGGCTACGTGGGGAGTTTGAAAGGGCAGCAGCCCACATTCGCGACGATTCGGCTCTTAGGTGCGAGGCGCGGCCGCTCACGGCTGGAAGTGGGGAGCATTGGACAGTCCAAAAGGGTCCCACGACAATTCTTTCTTCTTTAGGCGGTTTCGAGCTCATGCTGGAGCAGATTGGCGCGAGCGCCGGGTTGCAGCACTTACTTCAAGTCAGACTCTGTGAGGAAAAGAAAGGGAACGTGACCGTCGGCGTCCGCCCACAAGAACCAGCAATACAGCCAATGCACGATGCGGAACTAGCGGTGATCCCGTCCTACAAACAGATCCGCCCCGAAGACCGTTATCTGAACAAGGGGTTGAAGGGGTACTTTTCCAGGAGAGAGCTGGTAGGACAAATTCTGGGGCAAGTGAAAGTTTCGCCTAGACATACACCGCGAGTAGCTCCGTCCGTCACAACGTCGGGCGTCGAGGCGGTAACGATGGCCTTTCACGCTGAAATTAGTCAGTGCACCTCGTTTCGAGCCTCCGAGTGGCCCAATGTTGTCGATCGACTCAGAACATCTCTTCAAGAGGCGATCGACTCGTTCATTGAGTATGTCGTAACTATGGGCGGCAAGGGTGTCGGCCCCTCAGGACCTCCACTGCGGAGGTGACAATCGGGCAAGCGAAGAGCTACAGGGTGCCGATCTAGGGGGCGACCCGCGACGGCTGTGTATCGTACATAGGGTGATACGGATACGGATTCGCCGTCCGTTCGTTTCCGCTGAGAGCCCAAGCACTGGCCGCACGCGCTGAGTGATACCTGGACCGCCCGAGTTCTCTGTTTGAACACGCAGTGCGGCATGGTACACAGTGAAAGAGTGAAAGAGTCCGTGAATCCATTCCGATCCAGCGAGGTGGTTCCGGCTATCCGGTTATCCGCAAGTGCATTCCGAGTGTGCTCAGTCGAAGACGCTTTGGCGATAAGCAGATCGCCGTCCCAAGCAGAAGCCCTACATTCCGGTATTTCGCTTCCCACCAGATTTAGACGCTTGCCCAGAACGTGATCACGAGGTGGGCTGCCTCGCGGGTCCGCTGCCCTACGAGCGACTGCCGTAGCGCGCGGCTGCGCGGCCACTTCTTTGGCAAATGTGACAAGATCAGCCACCAGTGCGTACTTCCTGGGTCTCCGATCGGACGACCAATATGTGGCCGGCTGCCTACGTGGGCAGCGCATATCGCCCCTGGCTTGTTGGAGAATTGGGCAATGCGGATACGAAAAGTCGCGATACAAAATGTGAGAAGCTTTCTCGACAGACAGGAGCTGATATTGGACGGCGAAATAGCCATCCTCATTGGTCCAAATGGCGGCGGCAAGACAAATCTGCTCGACACGATCGTCGTAATGCTTCGGCGGTACTTATTCGCATCAATGTATGCGGTCCATGCCCCAATACCAGGACAGTCAAACCGGTATGAATTCCGCGCGAACGATGTTCTCAACAACATGGTCTTGGAACGTCACACCGCCGGAGGCGACCGGGACCAGCTGGTCGAAATGGAGATTGAAGTAACGGCGAAAGACCGAGCCAGCATGCAATCTATGCAGGCGGATGCGTTGACTCTCACCGATCGGGCAAGCGCGAAATACGCCAATCTCCGCCTAAAGGAAGCCACATCGTGGAATCTAGACGAGATTCCCGCAGGCGCACGGCTTGTTTATCGCATTCTCAATGGCAGACTACGACACGATGAGACGCCAGCGGCGGCGATTTTCATCCACTATCTTCAATTGTTCGAAATGGATGGGTGGGTTCGCGACGAGTTCGAGCTATCGCCCCTCGCCACGCCACTGGTGTACCTCGGAGTAAATCGATCTGCCTCCGGCTTTCAATCTAACGTGGAACTGGCTGGCTTCAATGAGTTCGAGACGAAGCGGCATGCCGACGCAGCGATTTCGCGATCGCCTACCTCCATCGTGCCCCTCGCAGTGGGTCGGCTGGCCCAGAAGTATCGATTGCTGCTCGAGAAGGACAGGGGCACAGCGAAAAGGGAGTTTCAGGAGGAAGAGAATCTTAAAGAGCTAACGAGGTTGCTCGGAGATCTGGGGTACGAATGGTCCCTTGAGACTGTAAATGCGCTAAAAAATCAATACGATGTGCGTCTGAAGAAGCAGGGTTCGTCGTTCATGGTGGGTGACGCTTCATCGGGCGAAAGAGAAATTCTGACTTACCTGTTCGGAATTTTCGCGTTGAATGTTCGCGATGCCCTCATCATCGTGGACGAACCGGAGTTGCACCTTCATCCAAAGTGGCAGAAAACCTTACTTCAGCTGTTCGTTCGATTGGCTCAGTCGACAGGCAATCAGTTTCTACTCGCAACTCACTCCCCAACGTTTGTGGCCCCAGAGTCGATCCAGTACGTATCGAGAGTATTCAGCCAAGCGCAAGCGAGCCGCGTAGTGCGGCTTAATACCGCAATACTTCCCGACGCAAGGCATCTACTAAATGTAGTAAACAGCCAGAACAACGAACGCCTCTTTTTTTCTGATGAGGTCGTGCTCGTCGAAGGACTTTCCGATCGCCTTTTCTTTGAAGCAGTCCTTGATCGCTTTGGTCGCTCAGCCTCGACGAGATCGATACTCGAGGTAATCAGTGCGGGTGGCAAAGGTTTGTTTCAGGCATACGCCAAGATCTTAGAAGCATGCCAGATTAGGTTTTCCATAATTGCGGACCTGGACTATATCGAGCAAGTCGGGTCGCCGGCCATCAAAGCGATGCTCAAGGTTGACTCGCGCGAGATCAAAACAGACGTCCTTGAAAATGCCAAGAGTCTCGATGCGGACGCGCTGGTGCGGGCGATCGAGCTCGCACTACAGACTGAAACCTGGGATGACGCGAGAGACGTCTGGGAACACATCAAATCGCGATGCAGGCAATTGCGAAGCGATCTGAACGCGGACGAGACGGCCGCGTTGGACGGGTTTCTAATGTCGAAGCGCGACGAGCGGATCTACATACTTAGTCGTGGTGCGCTGGAGGCGTATCTTCCAGCCGGCCACGGGTCGAAGGATCTCGATAAGCTAATTCGTTTCCTGGCGCGGGTTGATTTTTGGGAGCAGTTACCTACGGGTGGGTTCGCGGAATTAGAGATCATTGCCCGAAACCTTCTGCCAACTTTTCCTGCGGGGGAGGGTTCGGCCTAAGTCGTCGCGTGAAAGGTTAGCAGCAGAGCGCCTTGAACCATCAACCCGACCGGGCAATTGGCGGTGAATTCGCTGAGACGTCCTCGTTGGGCGGCGCCGGCGCAGCCCTCGGCAACCCCCTTGGGACGCCATCTTTTCCGTGAATGCAGGTACGGTAGCGAGTTGTGGGGGTTCCGCGGTGGGCAAAGGCGGACGAGCCTTGTCGACCGCATTCACAGTGGCCTTGCTGCATTCGGCGCAAGGTAAGCCGACGGGGGCTCCGCTGAAAGCCAAGATCGCTGCGGACTGGCGACTATCCTGCTTTGCCGTCGAGTCGTGTTCGCGACAACACTGGCCAATAACGAATTGCATATAGCGCGAACGCAGCCGACCAGCAGATACCAGAGACGACGACGGTAGTCAGATAGGCGGCGGGTAGCAACATGCCGCCAAGGACGCGAGCCAGCGCGGCGATCTGGACGAGGATGAAACAGGCAACCTCGGAGTTGTCCACCGTCAGGGGGCGCCCGGTATGGCCGCGCGCCGTACGCGTCATCATGCCCATTGTCATGCCGCCAATCGCGCCGATTGTTAGCGCGTGAACCGCAAGCGGCCCGGCAACCAGCCCAGCGGCCGCAAGTACTCGTAACACGAGATAGAAAACAATCCAGCAGTAGGCGGCATGCAGAATCCACACCATCGGTGTCATAAGAGTCCGCCAAGGTTGCCAGAGGTAGAGTCGGCACGCGTGTGCGACCGCGGCGACCAGCGCCACCACGGCGATCACACTGGATGGTGCCTGCAACACGTCCGCGCCGATCAGGACCAAGACACTACCGAGCGCGAACTCCTCTACCACCAGATTGCGTGTCGCATTTGCGCCCGGTATGCCGTTGTTGGTGAACATCGGAATGACCCGTCCGGCCATCACGGCCATGATGAACAAGACGGCGTCGAGTCCGACCTGGAGACTTGCTCGCTCCGGCGAGGCAAGCATCCCCAGATACGACAGATGCAGACTCAGCACGGCCAAACTAAGCAGCAACAGCAGGGCGATGAAAAAGTAGTTTCGACGGTTGCGGCTACGCACGATTGGGATGCCTATCCCAACGGCGACTGCCACCGGAAACACCGTGTTCACCAGTGCCGCCGCAGCCTCGTAAGGTGTCAGCACCAGAATGCGACCGGCTAGCCAGAGCGCCGCTAATGCCGCCAGCGTTTCGCCGGTTGGCGTCGGATGGCCCGTCCAATTGCGCACGGCGGTGAGAAGGAACCCGGCAACTACGGCCATCGCGTAGCCAAACAGCATTTCGTGACCATGCCACGTCGGACTTCGTAGATACGCCGCAGGAAGCCAGCCTTCGTACTGGCAAACCCAGAGCAGCACCGACAGTGCGGCGAACACGCTGGCGAGCAAGTAAAACGGCCGAAAGCCGAGATTCCAAAGCGTGAATCCGGCGCCAATGGCATGTGCTTGCGGCTGGGCGTGGTCTTCAGGCTTGAGCATCGATGGCACTCTCAAGAACTCCGTGCCCGCTCAGCACTCCCTCAGTCAGCTGAGCAAAACGATGCAAGACCCATCTCCGGTCTAGGCACACGAGCAGCCCGCGAGTTTCGTTCGTCATTCATGCCCTTCTTTTCGCCGACGATCCCTTGCGATGTCGGAGAGCGATATCGTGCCGCCTCACGCAGCCGGCTTGGCTTCCGCCTGATGCATGGCATCGATGGCGATGATCGAATGCGCGTAGGCGGCGCCGGCCCGCATTTCAGCGGCGACCCAAATCGCTTCCATGAGCTCCTGTTCGGTCGCGCCCTCTTTCAATGCGAGCCCCGTATGGCCGCGGATGCAATAGGGGCACTGGGTCACATGCGCCACTGCGACCGCAATGATTTGCTTGGTTTTCGATGGCAGCGCACCGTCGGCGAAGACGCGTTGCCCGAACTCCCGGAAAGCGCCGTAGATTTCCGGCGCAAGCTCCCGTCGCTTTTGTGCCAGATCCCTTGAAACATCGGGATATATATGCTCTTCCATGGCAAGGGCTCCTTTCGGTTTGATTGCGCCTCGTCCATTCAGCCACAGTTGCTATCGAAGCGATGTGGCGCTACCAGGAATCTCCAACATCTATCGCACGCGCTCGATACCGTTACGTAACCGTGTTTCAGCTTCCGCACTGATCCGCGCGACGAGCACGGCTGCGCCCTCCACGCTTTCGATCAGATCGACGACCTCACCGGCCCAGACCACGGCATCGCAATCACCCTCGCGGGCTGCCGCTTGATACAAAGCTCGTTCGGTTTGCAGCGCGATCGCCAGATCGCTCTCGCGCCCCTGCCAGCGCTCCATGAACCGGTTGCGAAGCGCGCGCCCTGTATACGACGGGGGCCACGCATAACCGCGCACGATGTCGAATACCCGCGTGCGCGCCGTTTCCTCGCCATGCGCAGCGACAATGCGCTGTTTCGCCTGGTCCTGGCCGAGGGCCTCGACGCTCGCATAGAAGCGCGTGCCGATCAGCGCTCCGTGCGCACCCAGCATGAGAGCGGCCGCCAGACCGCGCCCGTCGGCGATGCCACCGGCCGCCAACACCGGTGTCGGTGCCACCGCATCGACCACCGCCGGCACCAACGGCAGGGTAGCGCGACCACCCCCGTGCCCTCCGGCTTCGGTGCCCTGAGCGACAATGATGTCGGCACCTGCTTTGTGAGCCAGCTTCGCTTCCTCACGGCCCTGTACCTGGCAAATCAGTTTGCAGCCTGCCGACTTGATCGCAGAAGCATAGGGCTCCGGATCGCCGAAGGAGAGCATGACCGCGGCGGGGCGATGGCTGAGGACGAGATCGAACACTGCCTGATCGATGGACCAGGTGATCAATCCGACGCCCCAGGCCCGGTTTGTCGCTTCCTTCACGAGGGATAACTCCGTGCGCAACCAGGCGGGGTCGCCGTAACCTCCGCCGACTAGGCCCAGTGCACCGGCATTGGAAACGGCTGCTGCCAGGTGTCCGCCTGATACGCCACCCATCGGCCCCAGTACGATCGGATGCCGCAGTCCGAACATTTCGGTCAGTGCAGTCGCGATCACCGCTTATGCCCTTTCATTGGGTTCGGGCCTCTTCATCAATCAGTCCAGTAGTTCTCGAACGCGAGCTGCCCGGGCGCGCCGCGTCGGTTGGTGAGGAAGCCGCGCGCGGTCAGTTGCCGCCGCAGCTCTCGTGACATCTCCGGATTGCCGCACACCATGATCCGGGAGCGCTGCGGATCGAGCTCGACGCCCGCGGCCCGTTCCAACTCACCGTTCTGGATGAGTCGCGGAATACGCGCCGTCAGGGCGCCAGGCCAGCTCTCGCGCGTGACAACGGGGACATAGCGAAGTCGCACCTGCGATGCTGCCAGCAGTTCCTCGTACGGAATCGCTGCGATCTCGTCGCGGTAGGCCAGTTCGCAGGCGTGACGGACGCTGTGAACGAGTACCGCGCTGTCGTAAGCCCGCCATGTAGCCGGGTCGCGCACGATCGACAGGAATGGGCCGAGCCCAGTGCCGCTCGCGAGCAGCCAGAGTTCCTTACCTGGCGCGAACTGATCGATGATCAGGAAGCCGTAGCTCGCCTTCTCCACGCGGATGCGGTCACCCTCCCGGATCCCCGCCAGCAGGTCGGAGAACTTGCCCCCGGGAACGAGGGTGGCGAAGAATTCGAGATGCTGATCATGGGCGCCGGAGACGACCGAAAACGGCCGCCAGACGACGGCACCGTCCGCGCCTTCGAGTCCGAGCCGCCCATAGTGTCCCGGTGTGAAGCGAAAACTAGGCGCTCGGCTCGTGCGAAAGGAAATCAGACTGGGTGCCCAGCGGCGCAGTGCGAGGATAGTCTCGGCCGTAAAGCGCGCGGCAGCGGGCGCCGTTGGCGCTCGCCCATGGTCCATTCGCGGCAGCGCGGCGGGCGCGGGCTCCGTGATTGCGGCGGGCGCGCAGGAATCGATCAGCTTATCGATGATCCGACTTCTCGAACAAGCGTCGTCGTCATAAACCTTCGTTCTTCGGCTACGAGGCTGGGCGGCGCTGGTGTAGGTCGCAGCCGTCGAAGTGGTGATCGTTCAGGTGTTCGTCCGGTTCCAGCCACACCCGCACGGATATGAGCTCGGCGCTCACAGAAGCGGACTGCCGGTTCTAGATTGCGCACGGGTGGACCCGGTGCCTGCTCGAAACGCACTTGCATGCTGCCGCCACAGCCAACGTCTAAAATCGCAGCATGATGCGATGAGCTCTCGGCGGTAGGCGTGCCCGTAGCCGCCGAGACCGCTCAAGGCGTGGCGGTAGATCCACAGCGTGCGCCGCACCCATTCGATCGTCGCCGCGATCCCATCGCGCTGTAGCAGGAATTCGATGCGTCCTCGCTCGCTGGTCATGGGGCGTGTGCATAACCAAATCGAATCAGGCGACCACCGGCCGCGAATGGCGGGGCAGCGCGATCTTGGTTGCGCTCGGGCCGGCCGGGTGGTCCGCCACTAGATCGGCGAGCGTGTAGCGGTCCAGATGTGCCAGGAAGCCGTCGAGTGCGTTGGCGAGGATCCCTGCCAGTCGGCAATACCCCGTCAGAACGCAACAATTGCGGGTCCCGAAACATTCCACCAGCGCGAAATCCGGCTCGGCTGCGCGCACGACCGCGCCAAGGTTGATCTGGGACGGCGGCGTCGCCAGCCGCATGCCGCCACCTTTGCCGCGCACCGTTTCGAGGAATCCGGCTAGGCCGAGCAGGTGCGTGATCTTCATCAGATGTGCCTCCGAAACGTCGTAGGCGTCGGCGATCTCAGCAATCGTGCACAGTCGATCCGGGTTATGCGCCACATACATCAGCAGGCGCATCCCATAGTCGGTCATGGTCGTCAATCGCATGGTTGCTCCGATCCGTGCGATTCGACAGTGGCAGGCGTTTCAGGCATCTCATCGCCTGCGCCACGACGGTCGAGCAGTGTGCGCTTATCCTTCACGCTTGCCCATTGCTCGGCATCGGGCGGGGCCGGCTTGATGCGCGTGATAATCGGCCACCTCTTTGCGAGCTCGCTATTTTCGGCAATGAAGATCCTCTGGTCGATAGGTACATCCTCTTCGGCGAAGATTGCACTGACCGGACATTCGGGCACGCAGACGGCGCAATCGATGCACTCGTCGGGGTCGATCACCAGCATGTTCTTGCCCTCGCGGAACGCGTCCACCGGACAGACATCTACGCAATCGGTGTACTTGCACTTGATGCAGGATTCGGTGACGACGAAGGTCATTCGAACCTCGGATAAGATCTATGTTGAATATATCTTATCCCCTTTTGGCCAAGAGTCAACTCTCCACGTTGCGCTGGTGCCGGGCCGGAGCCGTCGCCCACCAGGCGGTGGAATCATCATCTGAGGTCGGATGTGCCGCACGTCGGCGCTGCGGTCAATGGCCAGACTTACGCGCAATTGCATGGTTGTCGGATGTTGCCAAGCTGGGCTGCTCGCACCGGACGAACGCAGTCACCATGCGCGAAAGAGGATCCTCAAATTGAGGCGCCGTTGCCGAGATTTCCTCAGCGCGCAAGAAGTGCTCCGACCCGCACACGCAGCTCTGGCAAGAGCTGTTCTTCAAACCAGGAATTGCGTAGGAACCATGGTGTATTACGCGGCGAGGGATGTGGCAGTGGGATATACCGCGGAGCGTACTCCCGCCACGCCTTGGTCGTTTCAGCCAATGACGATTTGCGCCGATGGCCAAGGTAGTGGCGCTGCGCGTGCACCCCGATGAGCAAAGTCAATTCAATCCGTGGAAGCTTGGCCAGTAAGCGGTCGAGCCACAATTCCGCGCATTCACGGCGCGGCGGCATATCACCGCCTTTGCCTCGACCCGGGTAGCAATAGCCCATTGGAATGATTGCGATGCGAGATTCATCGTAAAAGACATCCTTGTCCACTTCCATCCACCTGCGCAGACGCTCGCCGCTCGGATCATCCCAAGGAATGCCCGTCATGTGTACGCGTACTCCAGGCGCCTGCCCTACAAGAAGGATGCGAGCAGTTTCCGCAGCGCGCAGCACCGGACGCGGGCCGAGCGGCAGCTGCGCTTCGCAGACACGGCAGTCGCGCACCGCTGCCAGGAGCGATCCCAGCGTGCGATACGCAGGGGTGGCCTTCGGCACAGGCGCCTTATGGCTCACTATGATCCCCTATCATCACTCGTACCCAGCGTAATCCCGGAAGGAGCGGGTGCCTTAGATTCTGCGGCAAGGCGTGCCTCCAGGGCGCCACCTTCTCACCGAGGCGGAATCTTGCCATGACAAAGCCGAAGAAGCGAAGACCTGTATTTTTTAATCTGGCGAAGATTCAGATGCCGGTGGGTGCATTGACTTCCATTACGCATCGGGTCACCGGCATGCTTTTAACCTTCGGCGTTCCATTTTGTATTTACTTGCTCGATTTGTCGCTCCGAGGGCCGTTGGGCTATACCGAAGTGATAGCCATGCTCGACGGGGTGCCGGTCAAAAGCGTGATGATCGTGCTGGCTTGGGCGCTGGCGCACCATCTGTTAGCCGGAATCCGGCATTTGCTGAGCGACATCGACATCGGTTCCCAGCTGCCTGCTGCGCGGCGCAGCGCTTGGGTCGCAAACCTCGGCGGCGTGGCCGTGGCACTGCTCGCGGCCGGAGTATTGCTGTGAGAAAAACGGTCACAGGATTGCGAGCTTGGTTGATACAGCGAGTGAGCGCAGTCTATATGCTCATATTCATTGTATTTTTGCTGGTCCATTTCATCGTCGATCCGCCGCATTCCTATCCGGCTTGGCGAGACTGGCTAGCGAGCTCAGGCGTGAGCATCGCCACCGCGATCTTTTTTGCCGCCTTGCTGGCACATGGCTGGGTGGGCGTCCGCGATGTGATCCTGGACTATGTCCATCAGATTGCCACTCGGGTTTTCCTGCTCGCGTTGCTTGGATTCGGGCTAACGGCAACGGGAATATGGGTCGCGCGAATTTTGTGGACGGGACACGGCTAGGTGCGATCGAGATCAAGGCAACGTGTCAGGAGATAACCATGCAATTCTCGATTTTCCGTTACCACCCGGAACGAGATGAGATGCCGTACATGCAGCCGTTCGAGGTCGACCTGGAACCGACCGATCGGATGCTCCTGGATGTCATTCTGCGCATCAAGGCTCAGGATGATTCTCTCACCATCAGAAAGTCTTGCCGCGAAGGGGTTTGCGGCTCCGACGCGATAAATATCAATGGTCGTAACGGACTGGCGTGCATTACCCCGGTCCGGGAATTGAGGCAGCCGGTACAGTTGCGTCCTCTGCCGAGCTTTCCGGTCATTCGCGACCTGGTGGTCGACATGACTCAATTCTTTAAGCAATATTATTCGATCAAGCCCTATCTCATCAACGACGAGCCTGCGCCTCAGAAGGAACGCCTACAGTCGCCGGAAGACCGGAACAAGCTGGACGGTTATTACGAGTGCATCCTGTGCGCGTGCTGTACCAGTCAGTGCCCTTCATCGTGGTGGAACCCGGACACGTTCGTTGGCCCAGCCGGCCTGTTACAGGCATATCGCTTCATCATCGACAGCCGGGACCGCGCTACCCAGGAGCGGCTGGATGATTTGAACGATCCCTTTCGGCTATTCCGTTGCCGCACGATCATGAACTGTACCGAGGTTTGTCCCAAAGGCCTGGCTCCATCCCGTGCGATCGAGAAGATCAGGCTACTAATGATCAAACATCCACGGTGACTGTTCCGATCTCGTCGGCTTGTCGCGTGCATTCCGACGCCAGGCTGACAAGGCTTCTGAGTCTGGCTCCAGAAAAATGAACTTCGGCTCAAGTTCGGTCGCGGCGAGCACCTTTGGCTAGCGACCGCTTCGACGTCGTCGAGCTTGTATGGGTCAAGCTCCACGATTCAGGGCGGCGGCGCCTGCGGTGGGTAAGTGATTACGGTGCCGTCCACTCTGGCAAAAGCCGTCAGCGTGTGTACCTGGAGGCGAGTCGCGCTGATGATTTCCTCGACGCGGATGTCGTGGACCATCAACGCGTCGGCGATCAGTGACCGATGGCAGCGCCACGGAACGGCTTCGGCGCACATGAGAACGACTCGCTCGCGCGTCGCCTGTTCGATGAGGTCGCCCAGATTTTTCGCGAATTCAGGAGTCTGCATGTAGTCGGCGAAGCCGCGGAAGGAAACATTTCGCCAGCCCATATTCAGAGACCCCGGGTGCGTATGGCGGAATCCTCCCAGGCCGGCAGCATGCGCATAGCGGACGCCGGCGTCCTCCAGCGCGGCCGGGAGTGTGTCGCGGTTGAACTGCGGGTTATGGCGAGAACGCGGTATGGTACGCACGTCAATGAGCCGGCCCACTGAGTGGGCCGCAAGCAAAGCAATAAACTCGGCCAGCGGCCGCGTCGAGTGGCCGACGGTCAGCACGACTGGCAGGGCGTCCTGCCTCACCATTATTTCGACTCTTGAGGCGTGCGCATCATCGGCTCAGCGCGCCGACAGCGTATTCCTCTCAGGCGCGCGCCTTTTTCAACGCCGCACCTTTGTGCATCGCGATGTGATCGGTCTTGTCGCTCTTGATTTCATACTGTGGTTCATCGGTGCTCGCGTGATGCGTATATCCCTTGTAGTCGACATCTTTAGCATGAACCTTGATGATCTTGCCGCGAACATGGCCGGCCTCCGAGTTCCAGGTGACGTGATCGCCGACTTTGAATTCCGCGGCCATGATGGGCTGCCCTCGGTTATCGCGGCTTCTACAACTCGGCGCATCGTCACTCTGTGTCAGCGATCGCCCTTTCGAACTCGACTTCCGCGCGCAGGCCCTCGAGATCGCGGTGAACGATGGCCACGGCCAACTTCTTGCCACCGCGGCGATACGTGATCCTGCAGTCTCGCGTCTGGGCATCGAGCTGTCCGTCGATCTCGGCTTGGTCCCAGCGTTCGGCATGACCGACATAAGCGAGGCGGAAATCGTACTGCTCGGTCCAGAAGAACGGCACGGCGTCAAACCGCTCGCGCCGACCGAGCATGTTTCGCGCGGCGGTCTGCCCTTGGCGTTCGGCCACCACCCAGTGTTCGACGCGGATGCGCTCGCCGGTGAACCGGTCCGGCCAGCGCGCAATGTCGCCGGCCGCGAAGATGCCCGGGACACTCGTCTCGAGGTATTCGTTTACCGTGATGCCGCGATCGATGGCGAGCCCCGCCTGTTCCGGCAATGCGATCATCGGCCGTACGCCGATGCCGACGACGACGAGATCGGCTTGAAGGTTTTCTCCGCTCTTCAAACGGACGCTCTGCTTGTCTATCGAAATGGCTGTGGTGCCGAGGTGGAACGTCACGCCGTGGCGCTCATGGAGCTCGCGGAGGAACCTTCCCACGTGCGCCCCCAGGGTCTTCTCCATGGGAACGGTATCGGGCGCAACCACCTGTACCTCGATGTTCCGTGCTCGAAGTGATGCCGCAACTTCGAGGCCGATGAAGCTCGCGCCGATCACCACCGCCCGCGGTGAAGTGAGAGCCTTGGCGACAAGAGCGCGGCTGTCGGCGAGCGTGCGCAGATAGTGCACGTGCCGGAGAGTCGCCCCGGGTATGTCGAGCCGCACCGGCTCGGCGCCGGTCGCAAGCAGCAGCGCGTCATAGGCATGACGACTACCGTCCACGAGCTGCACATGCCGGCTCTTGACGTCGAGCGTGGCGACGGGCGCGTCCAGCTTCAGGTCGATGCCGTGCTCTAGGTAAAACGCCTGCGGGCGCAGCGGATTCGACTCCGCGGGTGCAGCCCCCGCGAGAAAGCCCTTCGAAAGGTTGGGGCGATCACACGGCCCCGACGCATCTGCGCTCAGCATGGTGATGCGGCCGGAATAACCCTCGCGTCGGAGCGTTTCGGCGGCGGCGTTGCCTGCGGCACCGCCACCCAGGATTACCACCGCTTTCGGAGTGTCAGCCGCCACCGGAAACCGTTCCTGTTTTGCCCGCGCGAGCTGTTCGTGAACATAAACCCTGCCGCCCCGCTGCTCGACGCGCCAGGAGGAGATCGGATCCAGCGCCGGGGCGCGGAGGGCGGCACCGGTGCGCAGGCTGAAACAGGCATGATGCCAAGGGCAACGAACGGTGTCGCCGACGATTAGCCCGTCGACCAGTGGGGCGCCATAGTGTGTGCAAAGCGCACCGATTGCGAACACCTCGCCCCCGCGCCGCGTGAGCAACACCGGTTCGCCGTGTGCGTGCCCAAGCAACATCGCGCCATCGGCGAGCCTCGAGACCGCGACGCCCTCGACGAGGTCAGGTCCGCTGAGTTTGTTCTCTGTTTCGTTCATTGGATCTTCCTGACGTCGATGGTAGTCGGCACGCTCCGATGTACCGCTGCGGAATCCTGCGCTTGAGATTGAGATAAATATCCCTTGATCTGCAGTTGCATTGCGTTAGGCGGAGTCACGCAGGACGGCGCCGAAGCGCTGTTAGTTCCGCCCTTCGACGCCCACGCCATAGACAAGCATCATTTGGCGGCTCGCGGGAGTACGCATTCGGGATCTTCTTTTGACCGCCAAACAATGTTCATTTTCCGCGTGACAGTCCTGCCGGAATTAAAGGCTCGGCCGCAGTGCTACTTCCTATCTCTTTGTTCAGCGTCGTGGCTGATTAGCTATTCGACGACGTGATGAAGAGTTTCCTTGAACCGGCGCAGACGTCGTGATGCGAACGAGACGCGGCGATGGCTTCGGTACGATCCCTAGCGACGACAGCACGAGCAGCACGCGCGCAGAAAGCTTTTTCATGGTGAATCTCCGTAGTGACAGGTTCAGCGGCCCCTGTGCGCACGCCGCCGTGGCGTGCACTTGATCCGGCCCGGCCGAAGCGTTGTACCGCTTCAACCGTCGACTCTGACACTACGCGTGCATGCAGGAGCAAAGAATAGGCAAACCTCGATAGCTGGGGTCAGACATTCTTGACTCCGGCCGCGACAATCTTTTCAAGGAGGGGTCAATCCGCAGGCGATCGCGAACTTGACCAGGCCGGCCATGCTGTCGATCTCGAGCTTCTGCATGAGCCGGCTGCGATAGGTATCGACCGTCTTGGGAGAGAGAAACAGAGTGCTGGCGATGTTCGCCGTGCTCTTGCCCTCAGCGACCAGTTGCAGAATCTGGCGCTCGCGGTTGCTCAGCTTGCCGAGCGGGTCGGTCGGCTGGTGCTCGCGCATATAGTCGACGACCACCGTTTCGGTGATCTTCTGGCTCAGATAGCGCCGCCCGGCGTGAACACTCCTTACGGCCGCCACCAACTCGGAGCCCGCTGATTCCTTCAGAAGATAGCCTTGGGCTCCCGCCTGCAATGCCCGGAAGATGTGCTCGGTGGTCGAATACATCGACAGAATCACGACCTGCGTCAGCGGAGATGACCGGCGGACCAGACGGGTGGCTTCGATCCCGTCCAGCTCCGGCATCACAATGTCCATGATCGCAACGTCAGGTTTGAGCTCGGTCGCCTTTCGCACCGCTTCCCGGCCATCTTGCGCATGCGCCACCACCGTCATGCCGTCTTGCGCCTCAAGCAACGCCGTCAGACCGTCCCGCAGAATCGAATGATCGTCAGCCAGCAACACTCGAATCGTCATTCCATCCTCCTTACCCGCGCTACCACACTCGTGCCGGCTCCTGGTCGAGACTCGATTCGCAACGATCCATCCACCGCACGCAAACGCTCCTGCATGATAAGCAATCCCAATCCACGGGCCCGATGGTCCATGGCGGACTCTGCATCAAAACCGCAACCGTCGTCCGCCATTGTCAGCGAAACGCTCTCCGCATCGACCGTGAGCGTCAGGCGCACCAAGGCAGCCTTGGCGTGTTTCAAAACGTTGGTGAACGCCTCCTGGCTTACCCGAAACAAGGCCATTTCAGCTTCTCGTTGCAGCCGTGGCACCGCCTGCTTCGCCGTGACGGTTACACGGATGCCGGTGCGAGCCGCAAACTGCTCGCCGTACGATCGCAGCGTTGCCGCGAGCCCGTAGTCGTCGAGCATCAAGGGGCGGAGTGTGCCGGCCACGTCCCGCACGACTTCCACCGTACGGTCCACCAACGCGATGGAATCGTCCAGTCTCAGGCCAACCTTGGTCAGCAATCCCGCCGCCAGTTGGTCCTTGATGATGTGAAGATTGAGATTGATCGCGGCGAGATCCTGGCCGAGGCGATCGTGCAATTCTGCGGCCAGGTTGCGCCGCTCCGTTTCCTGGATCTCGACGACCCGCTGCGATACGGCCTGCAACTGTTCGGCATGAAGTCGCGCTTCGGTCTCGGCGCGTTTGCGCGCCGTAATATCGATCACCGTGGCGCGCGTGTGAACAAACGCCCCGTGGCTATCGCGCACTGCCGCAATCCGCAGGAACGCGTCAAACATCGACCCGTCTTTGCGGACCAGCTCGATCTCGATCTCTGAAACCACTCGTCCGGCGACTAGCGCTTCAATCGCGTTTACGTACTCGCTTTCGAAGCGTGCGGAAACGAGTTCCCGGAGCTTTCGCTTGCCGACGAGCTCCTGGGACGTATAGCCAAGCCAGGATAGTTCCGTCCGGTTCATCCGCAGAATGGTTTCGTCGGCAGCAATGCTGTGATATCCGCAGGGCGCATTTTCGTAAAGATCATGCGGGTCGAGGGCGACTCTCTCGCTTGCTGCATGATTCGTCAACATCGTGAGCTCCCGGTCGCACGGAATGGCAGGCTCCTCTGTCTGGAGCGACTGTGTCAACAATTACCTACAGCAACAGTCAACATTCCCCACTTAGTACTGCGTTTCAAACTCCCTAAAGTACTTGGCATGGGCGCGTTTGAATGCGCTGGATTTGTAGAAGTCTAACGCTCCCAAATGCCATGGAGATCGCTTACAAGCCAACGGATACTCTACCAAGCTCTCTCTGCACGCTGTTGCGCTTTCAGCATGACCTTGGTCCCAAGCACACGGTTGCCTGGGGTGATCGCGCATCCCCACTGAATCAAAATCTCGGAGAAAAGTATGAGATACCAATTGCGATCCATATTGGTCGGAGTAGCGGCGGTCGCTACGATGCTTGCGTCTGTCACGGCCATTGCCGACCCCGATCTCGATCAGAAAATGAGCAACCCGGAGAACTGGGCCTCGCAGGCCGGCGACGACGCCAATCAGCGTTGGAGCGATCTGAAGCAGATCAACGCCAGTAACGTCGGCAAGCTGCAGGTAGCGTGGACCATGTCTACCGGTGTGCTGCGCGGTCACGAAGGGTCACCGCTCGTGATTGGGGACACGATGTACATGCACACACCGTTCCCGAACAACGTATACGCGGTGAGTTTGAAGGATCTGACGTTTAAGTGGAAGTACGAACCGAAGCAGGACGCAAACGTCGTCCCGGTGATGTGCTGCGACACCGTGAGTCGCGGTCTCGCATATGGCGACGGCAAGATCTTCCTGCAGCAAGCCGACACCACGCTCGTCGCGCTCGATGCTGAGACAGGCAAACTCATCTGGTCAGTAAAGAATGGCGATCCGAAGATCGGGGAGACGAACACGAATGCGCCGCACGTCTTCAAGGACAAGGTGATCACGGGAATCTCCGGCGGCGAATTTGGCGTTCGTGGCCGCCTGATCGCATACGACATCAAGACCGGCAACAAAGTGTGGACGGCCTGGAGCGTCGGCCCGGACAGCGATCTGCTAATCGATCCGGCCAAGACCATGACTTGGACCAACGGCAAGATGGCGCCCGTCGGCAAGGACTCCTCGCTCAAGACGTGGCAAGGCGATCAGTGGAAGCTGGGCGGCGGACCGACCTGGGGCTGGTATTCCTACGACCCAAAGCTGAATCTCGTGTATTACGGGAGTGGCAACCCGGGCACGTGGAACCCGGCGCAGCGTCCGGGCGATAACAAGTGGTCGACGACGATCTTTGCGCGTGATCTCGATACGGGCATCGCGAAGTGGGTCTACCAGATGACACCCCACGACCAATGGGACTTCGACGGTGTCAACGAAATGCCGCTCATCGACATCACGATCCACGGTCAGAAGATTCCGGCGCTGGTGCACTTCGATCGCAACGGCTTCGGTTACACGCTCAATCGCGAAACCGGCGAGCTCCTCGTAGCGCAGAAGTACGACCCGGTGGTGAACTGGGCGACAGAAGTCGATATGAAGACCGGACGTCCGATCGTCGACAAGCAGTATTCACCGGGCGCCACCGGTCCGGACGTCAACGTGAAGAACATCTGTCCCGCGTCACTCGGTTCGAAGGACGAGCAGCCTTCGAGTTACGACCGCAAATCTGGCTTGATGATGGTGCCCACGAATCACGTCTGCATGAACTATGAGCCGTACCAGATCCAGTACACAGCCGGTCAGCCATACGTCGGTTCCACGGTGTCGATGTTCCCTGCGCCGAGCGGCAATGGCCGCATGGGAAACTTCATCGCGTGGGACCCGGCAGCTGGCAAGATCGTTTGGTCCAAGCCCGAGCGCTTCTCCGTGTGGTCGGGCGTGCTGACTACGGCGGGGGATGTCGTGTTCTACGGCACGCTCGAGGGCTACCTCAAGGCAGTCAGCCCAAAGGATGGCAAAGAACTGTGGAAATTCAAGACGCCCTCGGGAATCATTGGCAACGTGTTCACGTATCAATATGAGGGCAAGCAGTACGTAGGTGTGTACTCCGGGATCGGCGGCTGGGCTGGCCTCGGCATGGCTGCGGGTCTTGAAAGGGACACCGATGGTCTGGGTGCGGTGGGCGGCTACAGATCGCTGTCCAAGTACACGCAGCTGGGTGGCTCGTTGTTCGTGTTCGCGCTGCCGGACGGCGAAAGCCGGACCGCGGCGCGGTGACCGATTGGTCATGGCATGACCATTGCGGCAAGTGCCTACGATGACGCCGCAATGGTCAACGTCTACGACGGTGGGAAATTGTCTTCCCCACGGCGACAGGTTTTAACTGGCATCACTGCCCCAGGTCCCGTGCCCACTTTCTTTTTTTAGAGGTGTTACGCGTGGTGAGCCTGCCCTTTTGGCTTTTACATCACGAAATTGGAAGCAAAATGATGAGCCAGGTCAGCATTGCACATGCATCGCCGCAAGTCCTTCCGCCGCTGCCGTACGCGACAAACGCGCTGAGCCGCGCAATCTCCGAAAATACGATCGGCTTCCACTACGGCAAGCATCATAAGGGATATGTCGATAAATTGAACAAGCTGATCGCAGGAACGGTGTTTGGAGATCTGTCGTTGGAGAAAATCATCGCCGAAACCGCCGCCAAGGCAGACAAGATCGAAATCTTCCATAATGCAGCCCAAACGTGGAACCACACATTTTACTGGAACAGTTTGAGCCCGAGGGGCGGCGGTGAACCACCCGCGGGGTTGAAGCAGAGGATCGAGGCTTCGTTCGGCAGCGTGGATAAATGCAAAAAGGAGTTCGCGACTGCGGCAACGAGCCAGTTCGGCAGCGGCTGGGCGTGGCTCGTGCTAGATGGGGACAAGCTCAAGGTAGTCAAGACCGCCGACGCGGATCTACCTTTGACCATGAACATGACGCCGCTATTGACCCTCGACGTGTGGGAACACGCCTACTACCTGGACTATCAGAACCGCCGCGCGGACTACGTTGATGCGGTTCTCGACAAACTGATCAATTGGAGTTTCGCGGCCGACAACCTCCGGGAGTGACACGACCTCATCGCAGCGGGTGGCGGACGTGTGCCCGTTGAATCATGCTCTCCATTGCTGTACGCCCTGCGCAGGGATCTCGACCTCTCGGCTGTGAGCTCGGCCAGTGCGGCGTCTGCACTGTCCCGCTCGACGGAGGGCGATCCGTTCGTCACCACGCCGACCTCCGAGGGGGCGCATCGGCCGCAAGCGTCAGTTCCAAGGATTCGCGCCGGCGGCTAAAGAAAGTCTATCTTCGCGCGGAGCAAGCTAGCTACTTCAATTTCTCGGCGACGGGAGTTAGCATCGAGTCGGAGTGGGCGGCTGTGCGGCCGCTAGAATTCATGACGAAGCGCTTGTGAACGCTTGTGCACGAATAGCCTATTTGCTGGATAATCGCACCGCGCGTTTCGCTGCGGTGTTCGCGGTTACGCTCGGCCTGATCATTGCGGACTTCATCACGTGGGTTGAGCTCGACGTAGCCACGATCTATGGTCTTCCTTTAGTGCTCGCCGCTGCCACGCGCAGCCGGCGCCTGCTATGGATTCTCACGGTCTTCCTCACAGTCACAACGTTCGTTGTGTACGCTCTGCAGATTCCAGTAGGCGCCTTCACGCTACATGAGAGATTTTTCGTCAACCGAGTACTCGACACCGTAGCATTGCTGCTCATAGCGGGGGTGCTCCACATCTGGATAAATTCGGTGGACACCAGTGAAACTCAAGCGCGGTTGATCCAAGAGCAAAACAAGAAACTCGAAGCGGCCAAGGTGTCGCGAAGGTTGGTCGAGGTACAGGAAGCTGAACGGCGGGTGCTCGCGAATCACCTGCACGACCTCGTCGGCCAGAACCTGGCTGTTCTCAACATCAACTTGAATATCGTGAAAGGCCAGCTAAAACCCAGCCAGGTGACGCAGATCGGCGTGAGATTAAAAGATTCACTGAAATTGGTAGAGGAAACTACTGAAAGTATCCGGGATGTCATGGCCGAGTTAAGGCCAGCCGTATTGGACGATTTTGGGTTGACTTCCGTTTTGCGTTGGTATACGGATCAGTTCGCCAAGCGCACTGGTGTGGCAACCTCAATGATCGAGCACGGGCCGATCCGCCGGCTGCCATCGGCGGTTGAGGAGGCACTGTACCGCATCACTCAGGAGGCGCTCGCCAACGTAGCCAAGTATGCGAGGACCCAGAAAGCCGTAGTGACACTGGAGGCCACGCCTCAGGTCGTATGTCTGACCATCGCGGATGACGGCTGCGGATTTGATCCAACGGCAAGTCATCAACCTACCAGGGATCATGGTTGGGGGCTAATGATTATGCGCGAACGCGCTGCGGCGGTGGGGGCACAGTTAAGTGTCGAATCTGCGCTCGGACGTGGGACGCAGGTTATTGTGCAATTGAAGGTTGGTGCGCCATGATAAGAGTTCTCCTGGCGGATGGTCACGCGGTTGTGCGTGATGGCCTGCGTGTTCTGCTGAAGGCGCAGGCGGACATCGACGTGGTGGGGGATGTCGCGAACGGGCGTGAGCTCCTACGGCAGGCGCAACAACTGAACCCGGACGTGGTGCTCTTGGATATTGGCATGCCGGAAATGAATGGGATCGAGGCGACTTTGCAGATGCGCGATGCTTGTCCGTCGACGCAGATTCTGATTCTGTCAATGCATTCGACCACAGAGCATACCTTTCGCGCGCTGCAGGCTGGAGCGCGAGGCTATTTGCTGAAGGATTCTGCCGGGGCCGAGTTGGTGGACGCGGTTCGTGCGGTGCATGCGGGCCGTCGCTACCTCAGTCAAAAGATCACGGCCACCGTGATTGACGACTACATTGCCGAGCGCCATCGCGCAAGCCCTCTGGAAAGCCTGAGCCGCCGTGAGCGACAAATCCTGCAACTGATCGTCGAGGGGAAATCGAGCGCTGAGGTCGCCGCGACGCTGTTTTTGTCGCCAAAGACGGTGGATACTTATCGGAGTCGGATGATGCAAAAATTGGGAATCGGCGACTTACCCAATCTGGTTAAATTTGCGATCCAGCATGGGGTGACGCAACTCGACTAAACGCCGACGGCTCTGTGCATGTGCATCAGTCAAGCCCTTCTACAGCAATCATCAAGCTGCTCCGATAGTCGTCCGCAGTGATGCCAACTGCCTTCGGCAAAGGCAGGTTTGCATTCTAGATTCGCTTGCAAGATTCATCGCGCTCGACGGCGCATCCGATGCAGGCCGCGATGGTCTTAAGCCGAACGGTGCGTCGTCCGTGACGTCGAATACCCGGTCGGAACAACAACCCTGTTCAACGCCACGCAAGAATCCGGCGCCGCTGTCGCATTACCTGGGTCGGGTGGTTGCCTGGCTACGGTAGGTCGGCGTCTGTGCGTATTGCGCTGGAACGTCCCACATGCGCGCGGCGTACCACACTGCCCAGGCCGCCACGAACAGCGACATCACCCACACCCATACGGGAATCGAGGAGCGTGCCTCGGCGCGACGCGGGTCAAACGGATCGTCCGAACTGAACGCGTCGACCGAGAAACGCACCTCGCCGCTCCGGAGGGAGTTCGGGCGCAGGGCCGACACGACGATGCCCGGCCCGTTATGCACCTGGAACGCGATCTCCTCGAAGCCTTCGCTGCCGCTCTGGCCGCGGGCCCGGATCAGCAGCCGGTGTGGCCCATCCTCGAGAGTGCGGGTTTCGAGGGTGGCGTCGGCCGGCAGCTCCTGATCGATGATCGGCGCTGGGTTGTCGTCCAGGTAAATACGAACGCGCGGCTTGTCCACGAGGTGCACCTCGCATCAGTGATCATCACGGAAGATGTCGTACTTGGCGTGACGCCGGTCGGTCTCGCCCGGGCGAATCAGCATCCAGAACATCGCCACAAAGCAGGCCACGGTAATGCCTCCGGCCACAGCCATGATGATGATATTGCCCCACAGCGGGCCGATCAGATGATCGTGCATCACTTGCTCTTGGCGCGTTCGGCTGCCACTTGCGCGGCGGTCACTGGGGTTCCATGGTTGCCCCAGGAACTTCGTTCGTAGTCGACGATGTTCGCAATGTCGGCGTCGCTCAGCGTGGCGCCGAAGCCAGGCATCGGACTCGAGTAGACAACGCCACCGACCTTGGCGCCCTGCAAGCCTCGCAAAACCGTGTCGATGTGCCGGCTCGGATCAGCGTCGTTGACAACCGCATCGGCCTTGAGCGATGGGAATGCTCCGGGAAGGCCCTCACCATTGGCCTGATGACAGGCAGCGCAATTGGCGGTGAACAGCGCCTTGCCCTTGGCTGCATCGCCACCGTCGCCAGTCGACGCCGCACCGGCGGTCAGCGCGCCCGCGGCACGGCTGGCTCCTGAGGTGGTCGACGAGCTGGCGCGGGATGTGCGGCCGATGCCCGGCATTGCGCTACCGCCGTCCTGGGTGGCCATATCCGGCAGGGCGGGCTGCTTGAGCGCGAGCAGATAGGCCACCAGGGCCTCGGCCTGATGTTCGGGGACCACGACGCCCTTTACCGGCGCGTACGCCTTGGGCAGCGGCACCGGCGTCGTGCCCGCAGGGGCCTGATCGACTACTTTGAACATCCAGTCGAACGGCGGCATGATCGATTCGGGCACCACCGCGCGCGGGTTGTACAGGTGGATGTACTGCCACACGGTGCTGGGCTGACGCACGCCGGCGGTGGTGAGGTCGGGCCCGGTGCGCTCGGAGCCAAGCAGCTCCGGTGTCTGGTAGGTGAAATCTCCGGGCGCGGACGGCCGGCCAAAAATCTTGTCCTGGGTAGCGGTCGCACCTGCTGGGTGTGACAATAGCTGCAGCCATTGGCGACGTAGACGTCGCGCCCCTCAGCCTGCAATGGCGTCAGCGGTTCAACCCCCGGTCCAGGTGGCGTGCGGGACAGCTCGATGCCGGGCAACACGCCCATCAACAGGGCCAGGCCTGCGTAAACCAGCGTTGAGCCACCCGCAATCAACAGGAGCCTGTTCATGTGGCGGCCTCCTCAGCGTGCAGAGGCGCCAGCGGCGCAGCCTCGGCCGACGGACCAAAGCTCATTCGCCAGACGTTCCAGGCAAACACGATGTGGCTGAGGAACATCAGCACGCCGCCGACGCCGCGCCACACCCAGTAGGCCTGGAGGTCCACCACCGACTGGATGAACGGCGCGCCGTGGATCCAGTCCAGGCCTTGGATGGAGCCGCCGATCGACAGCGAAATGACATAGATGAAGCTGCCCACCACGGCCATCCAGAAGTGCAGACTCAGGCCGAGTTGGCCGGGCATCTTGCCGGTCGCCCGCGGCAGCAGTGCGTACACCCCGCCCCAGATCGCGAAGGTGACAAAGCCGTACATGGTCAGATGCGAATGGCCGACCGTGTAATTGGTCAGATGCCACACCTCCTGCAGCGAGCGGAACGCTTCGAAGGTGCCCTGGGTGGAGCCGACCAGATAGCCGATCACGCCGACAAAGATGAACATCAGCGGATAGGAGTGCACCAGATCATTCAATCGCCCGCGCATCGTCAGTAGGAAATTGGCGCTACCGCCCCACACCGGCACCAGCATCGCCACGCTAAAGACGATGGCTGTGGTCTGCAACCACCACGGCAGCGGGCTGAACAAGAAATGGTGCGCGCCGATGATCGGGTAGAACACGAGGTTGGTCCAGAACGCAAACACCCCGAGTGCGTAGGAATAGATCGGGCGGCTTAGCAATTTGGGCAGCGCGTAGTAAAAGATTCCGAGCGCCAGCGGCGTGAACCACATACCCACGGCGTTGTGCATGTAGTAGCCGGAAACGGATACCTGGCCCAGGCCGTACTGGTACCACGGCAGGATCGCCACCAACGCGATGATGCAAGTCCAGAGCACACCGCCGATGGTGTACCAGTTCGAAAGATAAATATCGTCGGTGCTGCGGCTTGCGACGGTGCAAATCAGATTCCAGGCCGTGATCACCAGCGCGCCCAGAAAAATCAACCGGACCGGCCATGGCCACTCGCGATACTCGAGATCGCCGGCGTTGTACCCAAGATCCAGAGCGATCGTTCCGGCCAGCGCCGCCACGTTGAACAGGACCAATCCGATCCACGCGAGCTTGGCGCTGTACAGCCGCGACCCGCAGCTGCGCGCGGCCACGTAATAGGCGAGTCCGACCAGACCCAGGTTAGCCCATCCGAAGAACGTGGCGTTGGTATGGATCGGACGTAAGCGCCCGAACGTGAGCCATTCACCGGGTGCAAAATCAGGCGCGCCGAACTTGTACGCAAGCAGCACGCCGATAGCCGTGGCAAACAGCAGCCAGAACGTTGCCGATACCGTGTAGGCGACGAGGATAGATGCCAGCGCCCGATCGTCGTCCTCGCTCAGGCCGGAACGATGTGTCCGCACGATCGTCTGCATCGTTCTCGACACCAATCAGCGGCCGCGTTCGCGTCCGATGCGGTTGGAGGCGGCTCCCCCCCGTTGTTCGAGCTTCTCGCTTACGTAATCGCGCAGCACTACGGCGTTGTTGTGCTCAGTGTCGTGCGAGCTGTACAGCAGAACGACGTTGCCCGCACGCGCCGCAGCCACGATCGGTGCCCACCCGTCCGGATGTTCATCTAGTTCCGTCCGGTACCGGCGTTGGAACTCGGCCCATTTGGCCACGTCGTGCCGGAACCAGCGGCGCAATGAATCGGTGGGCGCGACGTCCTTCAGCCATTCGCTAAAGTGCAGGGATTCTTTCCTGATCCCGCGCGGCCACAGCCGCTCCACCAGGAAGCGAGTTCCGTGCTCCCGCTTGTGCTCGTAGACCCGTTGCAGCTCGATCATCGCGGGACCTCGTTCCGTCCATCGGAGTTCAGTGGCCCTAATCTTCCAGCAGTGCAGCGCGCCTCACGGAACCCGCACCTTTCCCTTCTGTATGATCTCGGCAATCGAGGGAAGTGCCTTGCGCGCAAGTTCCGGGATCAGTTTCCAGTTCTCGCTTCGGGCATACCCGAATGGCTTTGTCCCGGGACCGTCGCCGGGGTTGCCCACCACGATACGTCCCACCATGCCGGCCATTTCATGCGGCTTGCAGAAATAGTCGTAAACCCCTGGCACCGTGAAGACGTGCTCGAATGTCGCGCCACGCTTGGGATAGTCAGCTAGCAGAATGTCGGAATCCCAGGGCTGAGCGGACGCGGGGATCCGCAGCTCGTGATTGTCATTGCTCGGGTGGTAGGCAGTGACCGAGTGGAAGCCACTGATCTGAACCCATCGCACTGTATCCCCCGGGACAATGCGTACACCCGCTGGGTCGAAATAAGTCTTGCCGTCTGGCGTCTGAATCACTCTTATCTCCACCGTGGCGGGTGCCGCAGCCTCCGCTTGGCCGATCATTGTCGTTCCGGCGAGACACGCCGCCAAGACAAAATCTCCGGCGCCGCTACCGACCACCGTCTTGACCTTCACCGACCCCGATCGCGTACCTAATTGCGTCTACACGCGCCTACTTCATTTCTTCCTTTACGGCGGCGGCGCTGATCAACCATTGGACGATGTGATAGTGCGGTTCCTCGACGCCCGGATGGCCCGGGTTGTATTGAATATCGGTATGGTTAAGTTTCATTCCAGCGGCCACTCCACCGACGTCTTCAAAATTCTTATGAGCATCGAGATCCTTGAGCGGGACCATGTAGACAATGTTGACGAGCTTCCCATGGTGGTTGTAGCCGAGGAACGGTCCGACGGGCAGCGTCGCTGGATCGACGTAGAGCGTTCCAAGTCCCGGCAGAAAATCCGGAAGCTTCACCAGCGAGCTGACCTTCTTGAAGCCGGCCGGCGGGGACGTGGTGACGCCGGCGGCGTAGACGGTGGAGGCCAGCATCACCCCGGATAGCAACAACGCCAGCACACTGATCGTCCGGCCCCAAGTGAAGTTGTAATTGCCGTTTCTGTTCATGTCGGATCTCCAAGGTGCGAGACAACGCACAGTATCGCGCCGTCGCTTACTCAAACTCGGCGCGGCGTGCCCGTCAGGGCGACGCTTTGAAACATTGCCGACAGAGTGACGCTACGCCCGCGTCGCGATGGCGGATATAGGTAAACCTTGAGACAGGGTGTCCGATATTCTTGATGTCGGTCTTTGACGACAGTTGGTCACGGCAGGCATCGCACGTCGTAGATTCCGCACAGCGGGTGTCGAGATTCCCCGACGGCGCGTACCGGGCAGCGGGGAAACCCGGGAACGGCCAGCAGAGGAAACAATGGCGTAGCCTGTTGACGAGTCCGTCGCAACTATGACCGGTTCGGCCGAAGTGTTTCCAATCATCGGCAGGTGAATTCCGAGTGTGACCGGTGTGTCGGGGAGGCGCCTTAGGCGATCGATACTCCCAGAGTTCGCCCCAACGCGAATGTAACCGCGGCCGCGCCAAGCCCGATGGCGAGTTGGCGCAAGCCCGAGAAGGCGGCGCTGCGGCCAGTGAAGACGCTGGTCACTGCACCAGTTGCGCATAGCGCCAAACCACTCAGGACTGCACTGGCAATCACCGCGATGTTTCCGTGCAGCATGAAGAACGGGATTACCGGAAAGATGGCGCCCACCATAAAAACAGAGAACGAGGCTGCGGCGGCCGACCACGCGGAACCGCCCAGTTCTCTTGGGTTGATGCCGATTTCTTCTCGCACCAGCGTGTCGAGCGCTTCGTCCTTGTACGCCATGACGCGCTCGGCCGTCTGCTCGGCCGCGGCGCGGTCCATCCCCTTGGACTGATAGATCAGAACCAGCTCCTCCTTTTCCTCGTCAGGCACCTGGGCGAGCTCGTCGGCCTCCGTTGCGATCTGCTTCTGATACAGCTCGCGCGAACTCTGCACCGACAGCCACTCCCCCATCGCCATCGAGCAGGCGCCGGCGATCAGACCGGCAAGACCGGTCACCAAAACGGTTTGGCTTGAAAACGCAGCGCCCGTCACGCCCATGACCAGGCTCAAGTTCGAGACGAGTCCATCGTTGGCACCGAGCACCGCCGCGCGCAGCGCGTTGCCGCCGCCGGCACCGTGGCGCCCCTCGAACCGGGAATAGGCGGCACCGTCCCAGCGGGTACGGACCGTCCCAGTCAAGCGGCTCAGCACGCGCGCGTGCGATCGCTCCTGGGCCGGCATCCCGGTGCCGCGCGATTCCGGCTGGGTGTCGTAGTGGTCTCGATCGATCTCTTCCAGCGTTCGAAGCGTGGGCAACACAACTTCCGGGCCGAATCGCTTCGCGACCAAGATCAGCAGCCTGGTACGCCAGCCAGGGCGAGGTTCGCGGCGCGGCGTGCCCAGGTCCGCCAGCCGCTTCCGCCAGAAGGATGCGTGGGTCTCCTCGACCGCGGCCAGGCGTCGGTAGACGTCGGCGCGCTCCGGATGTGGCTCGAGCTCGGCCATCGCCCGGTACAGGGCCGCGCTGTCGACCTCACCCTGCAGGTTCGATCGAAGCGCGGTTAAGCGACGCAACGGGCAACTTGGGTGTCATTTGCTACCGTGCACCTCGGCTGGATCCAATAAAGGTCGAAATTGAACAGATAAGGAGCATCTTCAACCGCAGTCACAGCACGAAGGTCGTACTGCTGCTGGCGGACGGCAACATCAACCAAATTCTCGGGCGCCGGCTGCGCGGAAAGCTAGATGGCCTTATGTATCGGATGCTGACGCGTTACCTTACAACCTATCTATCTAGCTAGTGATCAGCATATTTCCTCGGCCTCTCGGCAAGACACTCTTTCCTCTTGCCTACGGGCGGTCCGCTGTCCCCGGGGATCACGTCGAGACGAACTAAATTTAAATCTATGGAATTGACTGCCGCGAGCGCGATCGGCCCCTCCTTAGTGGCGGTGCGCGGGGGCTGGCTGCGCTTTGGAAGGCTGTTCGCCGGTCGGCTTGACAGACCCTTGGGACGCGCGGGTGAGGTGACGTGAAGATGGCAGCAGGAGAGGCAAGGGCGCAGTACTCGGCGATCGTGCTGGGCGCGACGGGGAACGTGGGCGGCCGCATTGTGCGGCTTCTGATCAAGAACCCCACGTGCAGGAAGGTAGTGGTAGTGACGCGCCGCAAGACGAACGCCCTCACCGACCTCAAGGTCTCTGAGGTTGTCGTCAACATGGATCGACTCGAGGAGGAGGTTGCGCCGCACGCCCAGGGAGTTGACGTCGCGCTCGCCGCGTTCGGCGTTGGCAAGGGCAGCGCGAAGATGCCCGAGGAGGAAGTGCGCAAGATCGAAATCGCCTACCCGCATGCCTTTTGCCGCGTCGCCAAGGCTGGAGGCGCTCGTGTGTGCGGGGTCATGACAGCAGTGGGCGCGGACCCCGAGGCCGGGATGAAGTACGCGAAGATCATCGGCGAGAAGGAGAGGGCTGTCGAGACCGTCAGGTTCGACTTCCTCGGAGTGTTCCGTCCCGCCGTTATTCTCGGCAACTCCAACACGCCGAGCGTCATTGAGCACGTCATGCCGCTGTTGCACTGGGCCATGCCCTCCAAGTACCACTCGATTCACAAGAACAACCTGGCGCGCGCGATGGTGGCGCAGTCGGAGCAGGCGTTCCTCTCGATCGCGCAGGGCAACGCTCCCAAGGAGGCGACCGTGAAGTTTCCGGAGTACAGGAAGATGGAGCCTTTTTTCGTCAAGGGCGAGACCGATGAACCTTGAAAGCCTGGAGCACGCTGATTGTGTTTGGATTGAAGCGCTGTCGAAGAAGGCCGACTTCGACGGACGTAGGTTCCTTCAAAGGTCAACGGCAACGGTGCAACGAGCCGACGGACCACCGCTGCGCGCTTTTTCGTTGAACGCCCGTCGCCGCCGCACCGCGCGGTTCGACCGAGCCCGAGAAGGCATGCGGCACAGCAGCAATCCCGACAACCGTATGATCTGTAGCCGCCAGGAAGCAGTCCTTCGGCGGTAAGCGTCTCAGGCCAAGACCCGGCCAGAAGCGGTAGTTCGGTCGCGACTCGAAGGTAGCGTAATAGCGACCGCCGACAGGACGCTAGTGCGCTTCGACATTTGGCGTCGGCGACTATCCTTGCAATTACCAGGTATGCGCGGCACTTGTCCAAATCGACTTGTCTCCAACGTCCTGTAGGTGTATTCACTCCATGAGGAGGGCGGTCCGCCGTTGATGGCGTTGATCGGCTGGCTCCGGTCCAGGAAAGTGCGCTGAAAGACTACCCAGAACTGGCCATGCGAGACACGCTGATTCGAATCATTTCGAACGCTTAACGCGGCTGAAAGAACCACGGCGCTGAACGCACCGATGGCGGCTGAACGCTTCGCCTTGGCGGCTGAGGAGGCGGCGGCCTGTTCTCAGAATTTCAAGCTGTTTGGGAGCAGGCAGCTATGGAGACTCTCATTTTCATCCCAAATCGTTCTTCACAGTGCGACGGTATGAATACATCCCGCTCGCTGCGCGCGCGCGTCACGATCCTTCTTGGAATGTTGATTGCGGTAGGCGTCTCGTCCGCGATCTTGTCGCCCTTCGCGGCTTGCGCCCAGACTGGGGCGCCGCATGTCAAGGAGCCGGCGCCTTCCGAGGGGGCAGCTCCTGAGCCCACCCCATCCCCAGCCACTACAGAGCGGCCAACTGAGCAAAGCCGGAAGGCCTGGCAGAAGGCCATGAAGGGTGTTGCCTTGCCGAAGAAGGGGTGCTTCAAGACCGCCTATCCGAGCAAGGAATGGCAGGAGGTTCCGTGCACGACGGCGCCGAACCGTTTCTATCTGCCAGCGCGCGGCTTTGCGCCCACTCCGGGGGCCGGCAACTCGGCTCAAGTGGCCGGCCACATCGTATCGGCGGGAGGATCGTTCGACTCTGTCATCGTGACAGGCGAAACCGACTCCCTCACCAATACCGCCGACGCCTACTCGCTACAGCTCAATACGCAACCGTTCGCGCCCACGACCTCCTTCCCCCATTGCATCAGTAGTTGCCAGGCTTTCGAGCAATTTATATTCTCTAACTATCCAGGCGCTAGCCTTGCCTTCATACAGTACTGGCTGGAGTGGTACGGGAACCCGTGCCCAAGCGGCTGGTTCTCAGTTCAGGGTTTCCACTGCGTCAGAAATAGCCCCGCGGTGTCCGTTCCTTTTGAGCCGATCCACAACCTTGGCTCATTGGAGTTGGGCGGCGTCGTCTTTGAGAGCGGCGGCGCCCTCCCAGATGTTGATGTGCTCTTCTTGTGGACGAGCGGCAACGTCTTCTACGCGGTGAATGGCGGTTTCTACTTCCCCGAGCTGGCGAGCAGCTGGGAGATCGCCGAGTTCAACATCTTCGGCATCTGTTGCGGAAGTGCAGCCAATTTCAACCCTGATACCACGATCGTGGTCAGGACGGTCGTGGAAGATGCGACAGACCTACACGGAGTTGGCCTCTCCTGCGTGGGGACACAGTACGTGGCCGAGTCGAACAACCTCACCCTGCTGCCCCCTTGCTGCGTCTATCCGAGGGTGGTGGGCGAGAATACACCGGCGATCGTCTTCGCGGAGAGCGACGCGGCCCGCACGTCGATATGTTCGGGCGGCACTGCCATCGCCAGTGGCGGTGGCAACATCGCCCTCGTCACTTTTGCAGGGTTGCTGGCACTGTGGAGCTTGGCACGTGTCTGGCGTCATAGAAGAGGGGCTCGGCAGTGAGTGCGCGATCATTTCCGCACCTACGGAAACCGGCAGTATTAACTGAGCTGCCGCTATCTCGGGAGTTTTTGTGTCGGGCTGGCCTTGTTGCAATCGTTGTCACCATTACCCATCAGCTCTCGTGGGAGTGGTTGCGCTTTCTCACATCAGAAGCTATTTTGCGTCTCTCTGCGCTACTGGGGATGGCCACTGCACGTACGTCGTTTGACACAATTCTTGTCCAACAGACTCTCTTTCGTTTTGTAGTCTCCTGCTCGTTCGTAGATGTTTTCGCAGGCTGTATTCCGCTCCTTTGGAACCTCAGAAAGTCGATCTTCAGAAATCTTGGGTGGATATTGGCTTCGGCTCCAGTGGTCTTCGGCTTTAACGTTGCTCGACTGGAGCTTGCGCAAGTCCTTTACGCTCGGGGCGTGTCGTGGACGTTGGCGGATGAAGTGCTCGGCGGCTTTGCATATTTCGCGGTTTGGGTGATCATTTGGCAACTGCGAAGCTGGGGTCCCTCGAAAAATACGGCAGCGATCTGAATCGCGTCTCGGCCTATCTCGCTCGTAATGGCCCGCGAGCGTGTCGAGGCGGTTCGGCCATCGCGGCTAGCGGCCAGCGCCGCATATCTCGTCGGTTTCCGCCTGCAGGAATCGTCGAAGAGATCATGTGGGGGTACGTGTAACCACCTGGACTTCGAGTGGCCGATGCTATCCGCGCTTGATCAGACCGTGCGAAGGACGGGTCTGCCGCAGAGCGAATTACTGCTGGAGGTCGCGACCGCGGAAATGTTGTCGCTGACGGAGTAAGCGCGGCTGGTGTGCTGAGTGACGGAAAGCTGTCGTAGGGATCGGCGGAAGTCGGCAGAGCACCCCGAAGCGACCAGTGGCAGAATGATCGCGACACTTGCGCAAAACGGCGGTCGCGGCCAGAGGATCGATCTCCAAGCAGACGACTCAAATTACAGCGCGGCTACCTAGGCCCAGAATGCAATCCCCTTGGATATGAAGAATCTCCTGATCTTGGCGTCGGCCGCCTGGCTGGGCGCCTGTGGTGCAGCCACGCCGACGGCAAACAGCGGCAGTGAATCAGAGGACGTCTTTCGCGTAGAGCCCGTGCGGCCGTTGGCGGAGTTGCTGCCAATTGCGCTCGCTGCCAAACCGCCCGTCGAACAAGGTGACTTTCGCCGGCCCGACCTCGTGGAACTGGTCCTGCTCGACCCGACCATCCGGCTGGATATCCGCTACGCTACCGCGCGCAACTTCCTGAGCACCCCGCTCTACAGCCGGGCAAGTGCCTTTCTGCAGAGGCCGGCGGCCGAGGCCCTGCTCCGGGCGCAACACTCGCTGAAGCCCGAGGGGTACGGTCTTCTCGTGCACGACGCGTACCGGCCCTGGTACGTGACAAAGATTTTTTGGGACGCCTCGCCAGTGGCGCAGCGTAAATTCGTCGCCGATCCGGCCGAAGGTTCTCGCCACAACCGCGGTTGCGCAGTCGACCTGACGCTGTATGACCTGCAGACGGGCCAAGCGGTGCAGATGCCTAGCCTGTACGACGAAGGGACGGAGCGTGCCTCTCCGAGCTACAAGGGCGGTACAACAGAGCAGCGTCGCCTGCGCGACCTACTGCGTAAACACATGGAAGCCGAAGGCTTTACTGTCGACGACACCGACACTGAATGGTGGCACTTCGACTATCGCGATTGGAGATCGTACGGCATCCAGAACGTGCGCTTTGAGGATATCGGCGCCGGGGCTAAGTAAGACGGAGACGACGTGAAGAGACGCCGAGATTGACCGTTCGATATCCTCCTGGAATCGTACGGCTGCCTTCGGAGTCGGTGGTAAGTCGCACTCGGGTCGACAGTGAGCCAAGCGAGCGGGGAGGGCGAACGTCCGGTCCTGAAGAGAGCTGACTTATTGCACTGCCCCAGCGTTGGAACAAGGCGGAGGGAGCGTCCGTCGAATCCGTCCGAGGCCATGCCAAAACGGTTTGCGGTCATCTAAGGTGAAATTCGAGAGCTTGCATTGAGGCAGCTACAGCAGGAGCTGCGGAAGAGTGTTCAGCAACGGATCAAGACGACCTCGATACTTGGGCGGCACAAGTCACACGGTATGCGTCAAGCAGCTGAGCAGGAACTGATCATCCATATTGCCATATTGAGAAAATCCTTACTAAACCGTGAGGCCCATTTTATGAGCAGCGCACTCATTGACGACCTACTTGGCGATCCATCAAGATTTGACAAGCAGGGACGGGCCTACGACTTACTTCAGAACTACTTTCGCGGGTATCCGGTGGAGACACTACGTCCGTTACTCGCTAATAAAGACCAGTTGATTCAACGTGCTGCAGTGTGGATCGTATCGGAGCTCGGGAAGGATGGATGTAGTCTGCTTGATGCAGTAATTCCGTTGATTGACAGTCACGATCGCTATATTAAATACCACGCACTTGAGATCGCGATCGTTTGCTCTGTTGATGGGAAGGTCGATAGATTCGCGCACGTCGCTCGTTCGCCAGAAAGCAGCGACGAAGAGATACGAATACTCGCGATGCGCTTGATTAGCGTAGCCGATCAGTGTCAGCTGGAGGCTGGCGCGCGTGTGGCCGGAGCGTCCCCCGCCTTTAACGATATGCACAAAAGAGGTCTTCTGCACTTATGTGCAAGTAACAGGTTGGACGGAAATCAAGTCCTCCAGATGATAAATGATGCTAACCCTTTGGTTCGGAGATATGGCGCGATTGCGGCCCGAAGGCTTTTCGAGACATTTCCTGACCTAATTTCCACCGCTACAGAAAGTGCCGATCCGGACATAAGCAGATTCGCAAAGGAAACCCTCGATAGCTTCGCAGGGGAATAGGCCGGAGTCAGCTATCGAGGAATTCATGAGCCAGAATGAAGCTGGTAATCCTTGCTATTGGGGGGATGAGTAATAGCCGCTAATGCGTGCGTGAAGTGCGGCATCAAGTCGTAGCAAGGTGCACATGGGTGCAGCCGACCGTCCAGGCGCCGGGAGAAAAACGGGGGTATCGGCGCGAACCGCCCGGAGATCGAGTACTGGCGCGGGCTATTGACTCGTCCGTCTCCGCCACCTTTCATAACGCGTCCTACGGACGCGTTATGAAAGGTGCCCTCCGAAGCGCGAAGCGCGAAGGAGGGCTGCATAACTCTCGGAATCTCCGTTATTGGCGGCCAGAACATTCGCACCCAGC
>Ga0210409_10000206_pt1 | contig 120278 bp, 99 predicted proteins | sample IncBWH17MmetaG_FD_161649 | JGI IMG/M metagenome (GOLD analysis project Ga0210409, IMG submission 161649) | Forest soil microbial communities from Barre Woods Harvard Forest LTER site, Petersham, Massachusetts, United States - Inc-BW-H-17-M | ecosystem: Environmental > Terrestrial > Soil >...
CGCTCCTCAAGAGTGCGGATGGAAGCATGGCGACAGCGGCCACTCGGCGGGAGAACAACGTTGTTTCACCAAGCCAGTGAAGAATCAACTTGACTCCGACCGGCCTTCTCATGGAAGGCCATTACACGTTTTGACCGCACTGGTCAATCAGTGTAACGGCGATATTACCCCGGCCATTGCGATGGCCGAGTCCCAACGGGTCACTGCGCAGTGCGCCGCAATCAGCGCACACGTTCCAGCACGCGCCGCCAGGTCTTGCCATCCCCGATCTCCAGCCGGTCGCCTTCCAGTTTGAAAGGACGCGGCTGGTCAGTGTCGGTGAAATCCGGCGCCAAGCTGCCCTCGACATGATGTGTCACCACGCGTTTCTCTGCGTCTACGGTGTAGGCGCCGAAGTATGCGACATAGGCGGTGTAAGCGGCGAGCGCATGCTCGGCTGAGGGCAGCTTGCCGACATCGAGCTTCGCTTCGGGAAACGGCGCGAGCGGCGGAACCTTCATGATCTGAATGTGCACGTGCCCGGTTACGTCGTAAACGAAGTATCCCCGTGGATGTTCACCGAACCGATACTGCCACTTACCATCCTTATCGAGATCGGCAAACTCCACCATTCGCCATGTGCCAACTAGCGCGTGAACCGTCTTCATTTCGGGGCCTCAACCCCATGATCCTTCATTGTGCCGACGAATAAGCCCGGGTCGTAGTGGGCACGCGACCGGCATCGAGTGGAACGTCGCGTTGGATCACAATCTCCAAGGTTGTGCCCGCATCCAGTTTCACATCGTTCCCGCGGGTCAACATAGCGATCGCGGTTCCAACCGCGCCGCCCACTCCGGCGCCGATCAACGCCCCCTTACCGCCGTTGCTGAGCCCGCCGACTACAGCTCCGGTTCCCGCAGTGCTCGCCACCGTCCCAATCTTTTCGCCCTTTTGGCTGTCCGATCGAATCGTTCCCTCGCCGTCCTTCACCGACGTCTTATCCACGCCCGGAGCATTTTCTACCGCGCCCGGAAGGAGCACGGTGTACCCGCTGGGATAGATCAACGTTGTGAAGTGCATGAGAACTTCCGCGCGCCCTTTGATCCGTCCGCCGCGTTGGATGTGGCTGATCCTACCTTGCACGTAGGTGCCGGCTGGAATGAGAACCCGCCCATTGGCCACGACAGGGAACGTTGTCTCCGCGTAAACTCCGTCGCCCTCGTGGGTCCCCTTGCTCGAAACCGCATGTTTCAGCGCCACCGGAACCTTGGTGCCCGCGGGAATCGTCAGTTCGCTGGCGGTGTTTGGAGAGGTACTGGCATTGGTATTCTGCCCGTTCGCCGGACTGGATTGAGCCGAAGCCAAGGCAGCCAGAAGTAGCACCCCTAACATGACGCGCATGAAACACCTCGCTGAACGCATTCCCCGATAGTGGGAATCACCTGAAAGCGCAAAATTCTCGATGCAAGTACGATGCAAGAAAAACCAACAAAGTTAGTCGTGACTGATCAAAGATGAAACTTTATCGTGTCCGCCGTTTGAGCTCGCTTTCATTCACATTTCCCATGTACTGGGACTGCAACTTCTGGGCACAGAGCTCTCCACAGACATGAAGAGTGCCCTCCTGGGTTGCGATTTTTTCATCCCAAGGACACAGATACAAGACGGGCCGGTTGTAGTCGCCGAACGAAGTCCACATCAACCACCAGCGGTCGGTCGATCTCTTCAGCAGTCCGCAGTTAGGACCGGCACAGCGGTAAAAAGGATTCGGAATGTTCGGGCTGGCCGCTTCCATAGTGCGCCTAAAGCGCAACCATTCTAGCGAATATAAAGGCTGGACGCACGGATAATCCCGCGACAAACTCGTAGACCGGACGCCCTCGTCCGGGTGGCCGAGCGAATCTCGGCAGGAATTTCGACTACTTGTAGATCAAATACTTCTGCCGAAGCTGTTGGAATTTCTCCAACGGGTCGCGCCAGTCGTCCGCAATACGCCGCGGATCTTCGCCCCTGGTAATCGCATCGAAGACCGACTGGTTCACCAGCAACTCGATCATCCGTTCCAGATGAAACTGCTCAGCATAAAGCTTGTGCAGCGCCGAAGCCAGCTCAATCCCCAACTCCGGCGCGTCGAACGCGTTCCGTTCGATGACGATAATATTGACACCCTGACACTTCTGCCCCGCGTAGTTGCTCGCCGTAGGCGTAAAGCTAACCGGCACGAAGCGCACGCCGGAAATCTCCCTCGCATTCAGATACTTCGCCAGTTCCCCAGCATTAATCCAAGGCGCGCCCAGCAATTCAAACGGTGTATCTGTGCCTCGTCCTACGGAAACATTGGTGCCTTCAACTAGCGCTACTCCGGGGTAAAGCGTCGCCTCGGTAAGGCTGCGAAGATTGGGCGAAGGATTGATCCACGCCAGCCCAGTCGAATCGAACCAGTCTCCCCTCATCCATCCCTCCGCCGGAACGACCTGCAAGCGCGCGTTAAGACTGCGCTCTCCATTAAAGAACTTCGCCAACTCGCCCATGGTCATGCCATGACGAACCGCCACCGATGTATAGTTAGTGAAACTCTCGTGGCCCGGATCGCCCATCGGCCCCTGCACAAATGACCCGGTAACCGGATTCGGTCGGTCGAGCACAATAATTTCAATCCCCGCTTTCGCCGCGCCTTCCAGAAAATACCCCAGCGTGGTTTCGTAAGTGTAGAAAGGCGCGCCCACATCCTGGATATCAACGACCACTGCATCCAGCGTCTTCAATATTTCGATTGGGGGGCGCCGCGCCGCATCCGTTCCTCCATAAACGCTGTAAACCGGAACTCCTGTCGCTGAGTCCCGCGAATGGCCAACGTTGGTCGTATCCAGAGTGCCCGTCACTCCATGCTCAGGGCTGAAAATCGCGTCCAGGGAAACTTCCGGCGCCTGAAACAACACATCGATCGTCCGCCGTCCCTGCGAATCCATTCCGGTTTGGTTAGTGAGCAATCCAATTTTTCTCTTGGCAGCAGTCCCTCGAATCAGATCAAATGCATGCGCCTCAAGAACGTCGATTCCGGTTCGCACCGATCCATTGCGAAACGCCACGCGCCGCGCCGCGGTCTGCGCCTCGTTGTACCCGGTGATGCTCTTCCATCGCAGTTCGTCCTTTTCCGCCACCGTGAGCGGCAGAGCCGCAGCTACCGCGGTCGCAATCTTCGAGCGCAACGCCACCGCACTTCCCTTCCCTCGCGGATGAACTGCATTGGTCAGCACAATGATGAAAGTCTGCGTCGTGGGATCGATCCACAAAGAAGTCCCCGTGAACCCGGTGTGCCCAAACGACCCTACCGGCAACAAATCCCCGCGATTGCTGGAAAATGGAGAATCGATGTCCCAACCAAACCCCCGCAAGACTTGCGCCGTAGGTGGCTGCTGGGGCGTGGTCATTTTCTCAATCGTCAGCGGAGACAAAATGCCGGCGCCATCCAGCAGAGCTTGAGCAAACTTCGCTACATCGTCCGCCGTCGAGAACACCCCCGCGTGTCCAGCTACTCCCCCCATTCTCCTGGCCGTGGGATCATGAACCACTCCGCGCAACATCTTGCCATGCTCGTCATACTGCGTAGGCGCAATCTCCGGCAACCAAGCGGCAGGAGGCAGGAAGCGGGTATGCATCATTTTCAAGGGAACAAAAATGTTCTTCAGGCAGTACTCGTTCAGCGGCATTCCCGACACTCGCTCGATCAGCGCACCCAGCACGATAAAATTGACGTCGCTATAAAGAAATCGCGATCCCGGCGTAGAGATTGGCTTCTCCGTGTAGGCCATGCGCAATGCCGTCTCGCGTCCCTCCCACGACTGCGATAAATCAAGATCCTCCGGGAGTCCGGAGAAATGCGTGAGCAGTTCGCGAACTGTGATCTCCTCTTTCCCGTTTTCAGCGAACTCGGGAAGATAATTCGCCACCGGTTCGTTGACCCGAACCTGCCCCTTCTCCACCAACTGCATTACCGCGGTAGTGGTCGCAATCACTTTCGTCGAAGAAGCCATATCGAAAATCGTATCCACGGTCATGGCCTCGCGCCGCGGCTCAAGCGCCCGCTCGCCGAACGCCTTGCGATAAGTCACCTCGCCATCGTGCCCGATCAGCACCACCGCTCCGGGAATCTGCCCATCGCGAATGGCGTCCTCGACAATACCGTCGACTACGTCGAGACCGCCTGCCGAAGCAACGGTCTTCTGCGCAGCAGCCAGCGCAACTGAAGCTAGTGCACCGAGGAGAAACACCAGCACGAAAAAGCGCGAATTTAAATGGATCATGCGGATGCTCTGACTCTACACAAGCCCAGCAGCCTGCTCAACAAACCGAAGTAAGGGGGAACCATCTCTACAAAATGAAAAGCGCGATTCGTATCAGGATATGGCTTCAGCCATATCGCAATCGTGCTCGAATCAACCCGGCTTCAGCCGCTGCCGATTCGTGGTTGGAATTGGCGACAATTCATCACGGTAGTCATCTTTACCCATCTCCAGAACTTTGCTATAAACCAAACATCGAGCCAACGAAGCCTTGCCTGCGATCAAAACTACCGCATGTCTTCCCGCTCCCGCGCATGAGCAACAGGACGCGGTCTTCGCACCCGCGTTTGAACTGATACGACAAGCGATCACAGACCGCGCCTTCCCGGCAGCTTCTGTCGCCATCACACACCGTGGCAATCTTGTAGGATTAAAGGCCTTCGGCCGCTTCACCGACGAACCCAATTCTCCTGAAGCCACGACCGAAACTGTTTTTGATCTCGCCTCGCTGACAAAAGTGGTCGCCACCTCCAGCATGGCCATGATCCTCTACGAACGCGGCCTGCTCGATCTCGACCTGCCCGTGGCATCGGTCGCAGCGGAGTTCGCCGGAGAAGATCCCAGACGCGACGCAGTCACGCTGCGCATGCTGCTTACTCACTCGTCAGGATTGCCCGCCTACGAAAAACTATTCCTGCGGGCCAAGACGCGAGACGACCTTGTTTCCACCGCCTTTGAAACGCCGCTCATCGCCAACCCCGGTGAACAAGCCGTCTACAGCGATATCGGTTTCATCATCCTGGGAGTCGCGCTCGAGCGCATCGCAGAAGAATCTCTGGACCGCTTTTGCCACCACGAAGTCTTTGGGCTACTGGCAATGAGGCACACCACGTTCAATCCTCCACCGGTGTGGCGAGCCTCCATCCCACCGACAGCCAATGATCAATCGCTGCGAAACCGCATCATTCAGGGAGAAGTGCAAGACGAAAATGCCAGTGCAATGGGCGGCGTCGCCGGACATGCGGGCCTCTTTGCCAACGCCGAAGACATCGCAATTTTTGCCCACGCCATGCTGTCGGGCGGACGCCCCATCCTGCGTCCGGAAACTCTGACATTGTTTACGCGCCGGGAGTCTTCCCCGCCGGGCACATCCCGCGCCTTGGGTTGGGACACGCCGTCATCCCCATCCCAATCCGGAAAATATTTATCAGCCCACTCATTCGGTCACCTGGGCTACACCGGAACGTCGTTGTGGATCGACCCGCAACGCCAACTCTCCATAACGCTACTGACCAACCGCACCTGGCCCGACTGCAGCAATCAAGCCATCAAGCAACTGCGCCCCAAATTTCATGACGCAGTAGTTGAGTCCTTGGGAAGCACCTGATGCACACGCAGGCCCGGACGCCTCGTCCGGGCAACCGAGCAACGCGAGGCAATTTGTAATGTTCAGATCGCACCTCCGGCCACAAAAGCCATGGCACCAGCGGTGCGTAGACGCATGGGAAACCGTGAGGCCCAGCGGCGGAAATGAAATTTGCGGGGTTTTGAGTGTAATGGCCTTTACGTCACCTGAGAAGTCTCAGGGTTGACTCTCACTCCGGTGGAGACGGATAATCAACTGCCATCGGAGGAGACTATGAACCGCTTTCGCCGATCCCGCAGAACAACCCAACTCTCCGATTCAATGCATTCCCGTCTGAACATGTACGCGCTCGCCGCCACTGCTGCCGGAGTGGCTAGTCTGGCCTTGCCTCAGGCTGTAGAGGCGAAGATCGTCTATCATGCAGCGCACGTTACCTTAGACGGACCTTACCCTCTTGATGTGAACCAGGATGGGATTCCCGATTTTCTCCTTAGCTGCCAACCTTTCGTCCGCTCGGAACATGTAGGTTTTTTGAACGTCAGCGTTACTTACAATGGCGCGAATAATGTTCTTGTCTCCCAAAGCCAGCATCGTCTACCTAGGGATCTCAAAGCTGGATTTGTTATCGGACCCTGGGCCCGCAGCCGGTTCTCTCACAAAGATCCGACCATGGCCTTCATATACACGTATGGTGGCAAGGTGGTTGACTACGGCGGCCTCTGGGCGAACGGCGGAAAGGGTGTCAAGGATCGCTATCTTGGGCTGGTGTTCGCGATTAACGGAAGGTTTCACTATGGCTGGGCGCGCTTTAATGTGAGCTTCCCCAACCAAACGTTGAAAGCCACGTTGACTGGCTACGCTTACGAGACCATCCCCGGAAAGGCAATTGTCGCGGGCGAGACAAAGGGACCCGAGCAGATAAGTAGCATCGAATATCCCGGTCCGTCAACTCTCGCTGCACCCGCTGACGAACCCGCCACGCTCGGCTTGTTGGCCCTAGGAGCGTCGGGACTGTCAATCTGGCGGCGTAAGGAGTCTGTGTCTGCCGCACCCGAAGGCATGTGGGGGTGACGGTGGGTGTTGTCGGTTGGCTGAGGAACCCAAGCACCTAAGAAATAATAAAGAACACATCTAGGGACATCCTTTCGTCGATTCCACTTAACTCCGGGTTACTTTCGTTACATCGTTTTGGACCTTTCAGGTTCAATCGCATACAGCAATCACGCTACCATCAACCTCAAATTAGGTATCCGCTCATTCTTCCAAGAGTGAAGGAAAAAACTACCGCTATCTGATCGGCGGTGGGCCGAAGCCGATACCCTCGGATGCGTCGTCGCGAGGAACTGGAGTAGCGGACTAGTGCGGACTCCAGATCCGAATCTCGACTGGCTGAAGACCGCAAGGGTCAAAGCCGCGTCCTATCATAGTTCAGTAGGACTAGCAGAGGCAGACAGATGTACCCTGTGCCGCAAGCAAACGGTTTAGATCCGAACGCCGCGTTGCGATTCATCAGTCAGCGCGCACAAGTGCTCACCCGCAGCACCGGCGCGGCCATCGCGCTAGGCCACAAGGAGTCGATGATCTGTCTGGCTAGCGTAGGAGCTAACGCCCCTACGCTCGGCTCCCGCCTGGACGTCAGCACTGGTTTTTCTGGAGAGTGTGTCCGTACGGCCAAAGCGCAGCGCTGCGACAATTCTGACACTGATTCCCGCGTTGATGCTGAGAGTTGCCGCCGACTTGGTGTGCGCTCTATTCTGGCGGCGCCGATCACGTTCGCTGGCGAAGTAGTGGGCGTGTTGGAAGCTTTCTCCTCCGAGCGCTTCGCTTTCCATGATGGCGATCTCGTCGTCCTCGAGAACCTGGCGGAAACCATACTCGAGATCCGGTCTTCGTTTAACCCCGTGCCGGCTCCGAATCTTCTATTCAAAGTCGAACCGGCATACCGAGTTTTCTTTAGTAATCTGATCGACACTCTGCATCCTCCGCAGCTCCCGCCGCTAAAGGTTACTTCACTGCCGGCACGGTTTTGGCCGGATGTTTTTGTGCCCTCGCAATTGCCTTGGCAACGGTTTGTTCAATCGATGGTGCTGCACGTGATCATGGTCGTAGCGCTGGGCAGTCTTCTTGAGTTCGGATTTTCGCAGCGGCAACTGCGCCACAGCCAATTAAGATTCAACAAGTCAGATGTTATTTACTACTCACCTTCTGATTATCTCTCCTCGTTCAAGCGGGACACCGGGCCATCGCGATCGCACCGGACACAACAATCCGCATTGGTCAAGCAGGCGGTCATTTCCGTGCCGCGGGAATCGGGCCGCCGCACGCCGACATCCGTCACCCCTCCCACCATCAAGCTGAATGAGGAACTGCGATTAGCACGCATTATGGCCTGGAATTCGGTCATACCTGCGGTTCCATTGATGGCGACGATGCGAAGTCAACGGAACATGCCTGCCGTGAGTGCATCGGCAATCGCGCCTCCACCGGATATCTCGGAAGTGTCGCCCTCACGACACCCCACGCCTGCGCCACCAGTTGTCATTGAGCCCGCGCCGTCTGTGGATCAGTCAATTCGCCAGATCGCTAGTATCAGCATTGGCCAGTTGCAGGTCGTTGGGCCGGCGATCGAGATGCCCCTCCATCAGCAGGTTTCGTTTCCTGCAAAGCGGACTCTGATCGCATCAACCTCGGTTGTGCCGCCACCGCCCGCCGTTGGGGATCTGGGAAATACCGGGCATCGCACCAGCGCGCTACCGGATGAGATGCGAATTGTGCCGCCTGCTCCGTTGCTGCAAAGTACAAGCAGCCATCTAACGAGCAGTCTCCAAGGCGGTCGTGTTTCTGCTGTGCCACCTCCGCCTTCTGTTCGGAGTCTAGGAAATCCTGGCGGTCAGCAACCGAGCTCATTATCTGCCGGTGCCGATCAAGTGGTGCCGCCTGCTCCTTCATTTCAAAGTGCAGGTAGCTACGCAAGGGGCACTTCGGGCAGCATAGCCACTTCTGTCGCGCCTCCCCCGCCATCCATTAACAGTCTCGGCCATCCTGGCGGTCAGCGCGTAAGCTCCCTACTCGCTGCAGGCAGGCAAATCGCACCTCTTCCTGTTCTTGCTGCGATCCATCCTCCCGGTGACCGCTCCCGGAGCGGAAAGGCGACGACGATGGCCAACGGATTGCCAGGTGGGCCGCTACCGGCAGAGATAATCCCCAGCCGGGAGGGAACTGTTACCGACACAAACGAGCTTCCCGACACAAAAGAGCTCAGCGTGAGTTTTATGGTTCCGGCGTTGGTTCTGCCAATGTCTTCATATTTTTCGAACTATGAGGTATTCATAGCAGAACAGCGGGTCACGCGGCATCAGTCACGCCTCATAAAGCTCGTTTACGAATTTCTTTCTTACCAGCCAAGGCTTTCGGACTATGGTGCGAATGACCCGGGCATTGAAAACCTTCGCGCCACGAGAGATCGGAGTTGTGATCAGGCCCTAATGCAAGTAGCATCTTCGGCGAGTACAGTACCCTGGTCGCAGTCCGCTCGACTTCAGCTTAGTGCGAAATCCTTAGAGGAGCGACAGAGTACCTTGGAGTGTTACCGGACAACTGCAGACGACTACCGCAGGGCGCGTGCTCGTCAGCACCGACAGAAGGTTGCTACCAGCAATCCGGGTTCCGCTGTTCTTCCTGATTAGGTCTGTGCGCGGGAACATCCCGGCAAAAAACCACTCACCCGTCCAAGTCACTTGAGGCAGCAGTTGCTAGCTACTAGGTGGAACTTTCCCGTTATCGCAGCTTATGCGCTGACGCTCCTGTCCACCAGCTCCACACAACCCCGTTGTGGTCGAGAATCTTCTGAACCTGGCGGCGGCCGCACTCCCTTGTCCGGCTGCCAGGTATGTCTCTTCTCGTACATACACCGGATAAAGACAGGAAATGTTGTTGTAGAGCGGAATTAGCCCTAACTCCGTCGGCGAAGCAGATTGAAGGGGCATGGATGGCGACAGCCGGATTCTAACAAAGTCGATTGCCTCTGCTAAGCTGGAACGTCAAAACCAGAACGATTAGTCGCGACTCCAGTGTTCTTAGCTCCCTATCGCCGGTTTGCCGGACCACGGAGACAAAACTGTTGAGACCTGTAAGCAAGAAAGCCAGCGAGAAGCTAAGCCACCTGCCGACGGAGCAGCCCAATCGCGTCGCTCTAAATCTGGATCTCAAGTCCTCACTTGAAATCGCGAGCATGATCAATGCCGAGGACTCCCACGTTGCCGCCGCCGTGAAACCTGCCTTGCCGCAGATCGCTCGCGGAATTGATTTGATCACGACCGCCCTGAAACAAGGAGGCCGCCTCATCTATGTAGGCGCGGGAACCAGCGGCCGGCTGGGCGCGCTCGATGCCTCAGAGTGCCCGCCCACATTCAACACCGATCCCCGGACGGTGCAGTTCGTAATCGCAGGCGGCATAAAAGCCCTGTACACCGCAACCGAAGCCAGCGAGGACTCCCGCCAACTCGGCCAGCGCGAAATCGCGAAAATAAAGCCCGGTAAGAACGACGTAGTAGTCGGAATCGCCGCCAGCGGACGTACGCCCTTCACGATCGCCGCCGTTGAATACGCTCGTCATCACGGCGCCAAAACCATCGCAGTCACGTGCAACGCCGCATCCCCGCTGGAAAAAGCCGCACACGTCGCCATCGTCGCTGAGGTTGGTCCCGAAGTTATTGCTGGATCCAGCCGCATGAAAGCCGGCTCCGCGCAAAAGATGATCCTGAACATGCTCTCGAGCGGCACCATGACTCGCTTGGGCTACGTCTACGGAAACCTGATGATCAACGTCCACGTGAAGAATCACAAGCTTCGCGAACGTGGTCTCACCATCCTGCAACAAGCCACCGGAATCACGCGCGAAGCTGCCGAGCAAGCTTTGCGAGCTTCCGGAGACGACGTTCCTGTAGCGCTGGTCATGCTGAAAGCAGACGTCGATCGTAACCAAGCCACCCGCGCTCTGAAGTCATCCGGCGGACACGTCCGCCAAGCCATCGCCGCCGCAATAAAACGTAACCGCCATAACTCTTAGAGGAGACACCCATGACCAACCAAACCTCGCGAAGAAGTTTTCTCGGAATTTCCGCTCTGGGATTGGCGGCAGCGATTGTGCCTGACGTGGTCGGTCCAGCGACTGCGGCTACCGAAAAGCCCCGCAACGAGAGATCTAATCGCAGCCCGGAAATCTCTATTTGGGTTACATCCGGCGACGAACGCTTTGCCGCCGCTCCTGAAGCGACTTGGCGTCCTGCAAAGGGCACATCCACAAGCGATCAAATCCAGTTGAACCCCGGCATGAAGTTTCAGGAGATCCTGGGATTTGGCGGCGCCTTCACCGATGCAACCTGTTACATGTTCAATCAACTTGCGCCTTCGGCGCGAGAACAACTCTTTCATGAGCTGTTCCATCCCTCGGAAATGGGGCTGAGCACCGGCCGCATCTGCGTGGGATCGAGCGATTACTCGACTAAGGTTTACAGCTACGATGACGGCGAGGCAGATCCGGATCTGACACGATTCTCCATCGATCATGATCGCGAATACATTCTTCCCATGCTGCGCCAGGCGCGACAGGCGAATCCCGATCTGTTTCTTTTTTCCACTCCCTGGAGCCCGCCCGGATGGATGAAGTTCAACAACTCAATGCTCGGCGGCTCCATGCGCAATCACTACTTCGCTGCCTACGCGAAATACTACCTGAAGTTTCTGCAAGCGTACGCCGCCGAAGGCGTGTTGGTGCAGGCGCTAACCTCGCAGAACGAAGTGGACACTGATCAGGATGGCAGAATGCCCGCTTGCCTGTGGGGCCAGGAGTACGAAATTCAGTTCGTCCGCGATCACCTCGGCCCGCTCCTCGAAAGCAGCGGACAGCAAACGAAGATCTGGATTTTGGATCACAACTACAATCTGTGGGGACGCGTCCTGGACTCACTGCAAGACGACAAGCTTCGCAAATACGTGAACGCGGTTGCGTGGCACGGCTACTATGGCACTCCCGACATGATGAGTAAGGTCCACGACGCCTATCCGGAGGCAGAAATGCATTGGACAGAGGGTGGCCCCGACTACACCGATCCCGGCTATCTGACGGATTGGTGCAAGTGGGGCGGAATCTTCAGCGATGTCCTCAACAACTGGTGCCGCTCCATCACGGCGTGGAATCTGGCTCTTGATGAGCGTGGACGGCCAAACATTGGGCCTTTCCCCTGCGGCGGCGTGGTAACCATCCATTCGCAGACCAGGGAAATCATCCGGAGCGGACAATACTGGGGCTTTGCTCATTACTCACGCGTCGTCCGGCGCGGGGCTCGCCGCTTTCAATCCCAGAGCACGGCCGCTGACCTGCGCCATGTCGCGCTCGAAAATCCAGACGGCCAGCAGGTGTTGGTGGTAACCAACCCGGGATCAGCAAAGACCATCGAATTGCACCTCGCGAATATGTCAGCCTTAGTTCCATTGAAGCAAAATTCAGTAACGACGTTGGCCTGGAAGTAGTTCATCGAAGACTCACGTGGGGACAGCCGCCTTCGGCTGTCTGGCCGAGCAAAGCTCGACTCTTTCGCAGCTAGGCAATGCCGCATCCCCACTCCGGCAGGCCGAGCACTTCCGATTTACCAATTCACATCCCCCGCAACCCCATTTCACCCTTACAATATCTCTGCATCAAAGATAGGACGGACCCCATGGGCCTAGCGCTCGCTCACGGTCTCCCGGCGTACGATATCGATATGGACAAATTCGTAATTCGCGGCGGCAATCCCCTGCTCGGAACAATTCGCGTCAGCGGCGCCAAAAACGCCGCACTCCCGGCGATGGCTGCCGCCCTTCTAACTGACGAGCCCGTAATTCTCGAAAACATTCCGCAGGTCCGCGACATCGAGACCACCCGCAAACTCCTCGCCGCCATGGGCGCCGAAGTCGAACTTGGATACGGCCGCGCCCAGCATCGCACCACCATTTGCTGCAAAAACCTGACGTCACCCGAAGCTTCCTACGAATTAGTCAAGACCATGCGCGCCTCGACCCTCGTGCTAGGCCCACTAGTCGCCCGATGCGGCCGCGCCCGAGTCTCCCTGCCCGGAGGGTGCGCAATTGGCGGAAGGCCCATCGATCTGCACATCAAGGGACTCGAACTCCTGGGCGCAACTATTACGCAGGATCACGGCTACGTGGAAGCCAGCGCCAAACGGCTGCGTGGCGCCGAGATTCTTTTCGACAAGATTACCGTAACCGGCACCGAAGACTTGCTCATGGCGGCCACTCTCGCCGACGGCGAAACCGTAATGCAAAATTGCGCGCGCGAGCCCGAGGTCGCAGACCTGGCAGACTTGCTAAACAGCATGGGCGCACACGTCGAAGGCGCGGGCACGTCGACCATACGGGTGAAAGGCGTCAACAAATTGCATGGCGCGCGCCATCGCATTATTTCCGACCGCATCGAGGCCGCCACGTTCATCATCGCCGGCGCACTCACCGGCGGAGACCTCAACGTCGCCGGCTGCGACCCGCATCATCTGGCAGCTCTGCTCGAGAAGTTGCAAGAAGTGGGCGTGAAGACCACGCATACCGTCGACTCAGTCCGCGTGATGGGTGACAATCCACCGAAAGCCGCCGACATGGTCACAGAGGAATATCCCGGCTTCCCCACCGACGTGCAAGCGCAGTACATGGCCCTAGCCACCCAGGCCAACGGCACTTCGATCATCACCGAAAACATTTTCGAGAACCGGTTCATGCATGCCCAGGAACTGGTGCGCATGGGGGCGAACATTAAGATTGAAGGACGTCGCGCGGTAGTTCGAGGCAAAACGCCATTGAGCGCCGCCGCAGTCCTGGCCTCGGATCTGCGCGCGTCCGCATCGCTGGTGCTGGCCGCCCTGGTCGCCGACGGAGAAACCATCATCGATCGCGTCTACCACATCGACCGCGGCTACGAACGTATCGAAGAAAAGCTGCGTGGCGTGGGGGCCCAGATCCGCCGCATCGGAGAAATCCTGCCCAAAAAGGCAGCTGCGCCTGCCTCCCGAGGATAACTCCTCATTCGTGCAGACGCAGCTTCAGGCAGAACGAAGGGGAGCTGGGGGAAGGGATATTCGGCGGAAACATCCTAAAATGAAGCGGCGGTCCTGAGGGTCCGAATGTCAGACTCGCTGACGCTAACCCATGACCGCCTTGAAGTACGCTCCCGAACTGCCCACAAGGTAGCCCATCATCCCGATTCAGCCAATACAGTGAGTACTGTAATCCGACCTAGGAGAAACTGTATCTTCAGCCTGAAAGAGCCCAACCGGCAGGCAGCGAGATAAACGCACGCGGATTCGCATGCCTCCGGCGTCGTTGGCGGCGCGAAACCGTTCTGCCCACTGGGAAAAAAGCTTTCTCTTTCTGTCATCCTGAGGAAGCGCAGGCCTTCGCAAAGCGAAGGGCTGCCGACGAAGGATCTATGCATTCCTCGCCCTGCCCCATGTCTCGCAGTTTCGAGACGTGGTCAACCCCACCGCTATTCCCCAAACACGAAACGGCCTGACTGGTCTCCCAACTGGCGGGTGCCCCGCACCTTGCGACGGAAGCAAAGGGTGGGCCACCCCGCAGTACATAGTACGGTACCGACCCCCAAAAACCGAAACAGTAGAGTCGATCACAAGACTTATTTCCGCCCCGCTGCCGTTGTCGGCTGTTTACTGAGCCAGAGTTGCATGGCCTGGATCTCTGACTGCTGATCCACGACGATCTCCTCCGCGAGTCTCCTCATCACAGGATCCTTGCCATAGAGCAGCTCGGCCTTGGCCATATCAATTGCACCCTGGTGGTGGGGCATCATCATGATCGAAAAATCGTGGTCTACGTCGCCATTCATGGGACCCGACTTCATACCACTGTCCATCCGCTCCATGCTGTCTTTCATGACATGCATAAAACTCATCGCCCGCGGTTCCATCTGAGCCAGGGCCGCGATGGAAAATGCTGCAATCAGACCGGCGGTCCAAAGGCGTTTCTTACACAACAAAGTTTTGATGCTCATTGGCTTCCACTCCTTCCCGAATATTGTTGCGGTGAATGACGCAAGGGCTCTCATGCGCTCTTGCGGTATTTGCGAACAAACGGGAGAAGCGAGTTGCAGGACCTCGCCTCTCCGCGTGCTGCGCTTTTGTGCGCAACTATAGCTACTATGGCAGTTGCACCTGCACAGGCTGCGTCTCACCAGCAGGTACAATCTCGAGGAAACGGGGTTGCCCGGATTGTTGTGCGGTCGCCGCCTGTCTGAATGCCCCAATCGATTCCACGATCTGTGCCCCAGCCGCATTCGTTGTGAACGTGCTTAACGCTTGAAAGTTACCGGTTGGATCGCCAAGATCCGGCACATTCCCCAAGGTGTAGCTTGTATTGGGGTGAAGCCCCGTAACCGCGGCTTCGAGCAGATCAAGAGGGCCCTGATAATTCAGCGTCACCGAGGTCGGCGCTGGGGCGTGACTTCCTGGAGGGCCCATGTTCAGATGGGCGGACCGCCCGAATGAACCCAGAGGCATCAGGTTGGAAAGTCCTTTACCTTTCGGAACTGCGTTGGGCACAAAGACCAAAGCCTGACAAGCCTGTCCGCCCGGGAGGGTTGCGACGACCTGGTTGCTCAGCGTATCGATCGCCTGCATTCCCGTACCATTCTCCAGGCAGACATAGACCCGAGTTCCGTCGCCCGACGGCCATAAACCGTGTGGCAGCTCACCCGTCGGTATGGTCGCAACCAGTTTCGGCGTAAGCGTCGTGGTGTACACCTTGACGACATTTTCTCCGCCCACGGTGACATATGCGAACTGGCCGTTCACGTTTCGCACAATATTGACGTGATTGGTAATCGGACCGGTGTTGAGAACTGCAATCACGTTGAACGGAGGTCTAGCGTTAAATACCTCGGTTGCACCAATGTCTTTTAACGTGAGCCACACCTGCTGCCCATCGGGCGTAGCGGCAATATTGGGACAGAAGGGGGATGGCTGGGGAACAGTAGCGACGATCTCGTGACTCTTCACATCAACGACAGCTATCTCCGGAATCGAACTGGAGCAGACATAGCCATATTTTCCGTCGGGCCGGAAAATTGTCATTCCAGGGCCGTCGCCGACGATGATTCGGTCTTTGTTTTCAAAAGTCTTACCATCGATCACTTGAACGTAATTCTCACCTCTCACCGTGACCCATACCTCACTATCGTCCGGGGTAGAAAAGGCCTCGTGTGGGGCTCTGCCTACATAGGTGGTGTGCTTGATCTCATTTGTAGCGGTGTCAATGAACGTCACCGAGTTGGTGGCGATCGAGACTACCTCCAGAGTTTTGTGATCGGACGAGAAACCCATGCCATGCACCAGCAGTTGGCCATAGTAAAGGGGGCTTAGATTCGTCGGAGTGAATGCGCCGAGCCCGAGCGGGATCACACCGAGCAGAGTGTTGGTTGACGGGTCATAAACCGAAATTGTATTGGATGACTGATCCGCGTGATAGACACGATCATGAGAACTGATCGGAATTGGTGGCAAATTCGCAGCAGCAGGAACCTCCTGTGCCTGGCTATTGCTCACCCATGTCACACACACAACTACACATGCAATTGCGATGCAAAGACGATACATATACTGCTCCTTTTCCCAATATGCTGAGGTCGTCAGCGGATGCAGCCGACCAGATGGAGTCTGGAGGCAACCTCGCTCTTGCGCGAGTACCCAATGTTCCCTCGCGGTCTTTTCGGCGGACCGTTCCTTAAAGCCCAATGCGCGGCTCTTCTCATTCCACGGAATTGTGAAGAGCGGAAACCTCGAAGATCAATTGTCGTGAGAAGCAGCTGGAACCTGCCTCCATTGCATAGGTGGTGTCCAGGCGGCGATGCTCCTCTTGATCATGTACGCTTGCAATTCTTGGTCCATGCCCTTGAAGAGCAGAACGTCAGGCGTGCGAAAAGAAGCAGGAGTAAAGTGCGGTGTAATAGGATTTTCTTGGGGATAATCTGCACTGCTTGTACGTCCTCGGCTGCTTTCCCCTCATCACCCAAAGATCGGTGGTTCAAATCCACTCCCCGCAACCAGATTCTCCGCGATTCCTTTCTATAACTCTCTCGGATTCTTAAAGTTTCGCCCGCCAGGCGCCACGATCGCTCTTGCACTACGTTGCTCAGGGCGGGTGCTTATCGCATCTAGATGATCTTGAACCGCGTGGGCTGTGGGGCCATGAAACTCGCCGGGCGAGACGAAGACAAGTTGGTATGGAGGCCTCCCTGCGATGTCGATGCAGGAATCACTCTTCTGCGAAAGGCCGTCGCCAATGGCGTGAACCACCGATACAGCCGATTTTTATGGTCCCAGAGTCAGAATGAGGACACAGATGGGGACGGACACAGTCAATATCTCGACATCTTCCCACCTTTTTCTTTTTGTTGAGAATGTCATCTCTCTTCTTGTGGAGAATGTCATCCTGAGGAAGCGCAGGCCTTCGCAAAGCGAAGGCCTGCCGACGAAGGATCTATGCTTTCCTCGGAGGGTGCCCCGCTTTGTGCGTTTCTTACAAGGGGCGGGAGGGTCAACGGTCGCATCTTCGGCCCAGCGATCGTCCGACGACGGTGAATCGATGCCGGTGTGGGAGCCCCGCTTCTACGACTTCAATCTTTGGACGGAGCCTAAATGTATGCAGAAGTTGCGATATATGCATCGCAATCCAGTGAAGCGGAAACTGGTGCAAGAGTACGAGCAATGGCCGTGGAGTGCTTCCGCTATTACAAGGATGGAGAGCAGGGAGCGGTTCGCGTCAATAATTGTGGGACGCCCTTCGTTCGCCGCTTTCGAATTTGCACGTGTTGGGACGGACACTCCTGTCCGCCGTTGTTGTTTTTGACTGCCGGGTGGCCCATCCTAACGTCATGCTTTTCGACGTTAGGGTGGGGATTCCGATCCTGGGGCTGTTCAACATCGCCACTCAAGCCAATGTCGTGGAACTAGACACGTCCTTTGGCTTGAGTGGGGCAGTATAGCTGGCCCTGCGAGCCGCCTCGCGTTTACTTCGGCATGACCTCCCGAGCCAGGTGGCTTGCGACGATATCGCGAATGTCGCTTCGTTTGCGTGCCGCCTCAAAGGCCGCTTCGCGTGACCCATAGTGTTTCACCGTAATGCTCGCAGCTTTGGCATCGATCTGGTCAAGAGATGCCCAACTTGGGTAGAGTATCGCGACCGCAACGTCCCAGTCGTTCGGCTGATTGGTAGTCGGGTTGATGAATGCCTTGTAGTCGGAAATCAACCCCTGCTTCTTCTGTTCATCAAGAACGGGCTTTATGTGTTGCCGGAAGTCGTTCCAGAAAGCATCGCCCATCCCCGGCTTCACATGACTGTACGTCACTCGCCACACCGGTCCGACATCGTAGTTCGGATTCTGTGCAAACCCTGAACTTGCACCTAGGACGGCGACAAGAAACACAACGACCGCGATCGTTTTCCTCATGTTTCCTCCTTGAAGGTGAAAACCGCGCGGCCATTGTACACCTGCCTCTTCAGTTCGTTATTCGTGGCTCTGGAGATTCAACAGTGATCGCTGCCTCCCGCAGCCATCTATTGACTGTCCTCCGCAGCACACCTACCATTTCAGCCAACGATTCTGCACAACGTCTCGACCGACCCCTGAATTGAAGGAGAGATTATGACTCGAGAAGCCCGAATGATGTCCGGGATCATCCTCATCACCGTGCCTACGATTCAGTACGGTGGATATTTTCTGCTGACCTCGCTGATGACCAAGGGAAGCGGGTACATGGACAACCCGCTGCGGCAGAATTTTTTTCGGGCCGGACATGCCCACGCGGGCGTGATCGTGATTCTGTCGCTGGTCTGCCAGATGCTCGCCGATGCGGCTGTCCTTCCCGATCCCCTACTCTGGTTTGTCCGCATCGGAGTACCCCTGGCGGCGATTCTCATTTCCGCAGGGTTCTTTTTCGCGGTGCTGCCGCCGGACGCGACCCAAGCCGGCGGAGCAGTCTCCCTGATCTACGTTGGAGCAATCATCCTTGCTGGTGCCGTGGTTTCACTCGGCGTCGGACTGTTGCGGTCTCCTCAAGTCGGCTAAAGCTCGTGTAAGGACAGGCTGATGTCCACGCTCTGCTCATGTAGGAACGGGTGCCCACGCCCGTTCAGGCGGAGCAAAGCTCCGCAGGCCCTCCTCAGCTTGGGGACGCCACCCCTCCGGCCCAAATTCCCTAAGCGGAAAATGACGGGGAAAGTCTTTTAACTGTGGACCACGCAAAAAAAAGCCGCGACCAAGATCGCGGCTTTTTTCGGAGAATCGAACTGCGATTACGCGGCTTGTCTTGTGGCTAGTTCCTGCGCGTAGTGGCGCGCTTCTGAAGGCGACCCGATGACCTTCATCTGCTGCCAGTCATAGGGCATTTCCTTCCCGCAATCCAGGCACACTACGTACATCCCGGTGAGCGATGCCGCCGTAGAAGGCCGCCAACTCTTTCGCAAACCGGGTCGGATGGTGATAGGAAAACTATAATGACTATGCCAACAGCCGAAGACAGCATCGACCAACTTCGCAATCATCTGGGCCTCCACAGCGAACCCCTTGACTCGCCACCGACCTAGGCGCTGCATAATGGGATTTGGATCTCCCTTTTACAGCCATCTACTTAGATACAATCCCGTAGGAAAAGGGTGCGTTCATCTCAACAATAGTGAGAAACCCGGCGCGAACGTTACAGTTGCGGCTGGGCAAAACGCTTGCGGAATAAGGAGTTGGCGGAGGCGCCAGTTCAGACCCGTTCTGGGCCAGCCTTCTTACGCGCATGACATTTGGAAACGATGGCGCTGCGAAGGCGGGTGCGAAGGTCCTCGGGGAGTTCGTAAAGCTGTGAGTCGCGGTAAATCTCGATGGTCTTCTTGGTAGTATCGCAAACTACGTAGCAGTTGTGGCACCAAGCGAGATGATCTTCCAGTTCAACCTTGGTTCGCTCATCAATCACGCCATCCAGGTAGTTAGTCAGCTCGCTGAGAAATTCCTTGCACTTCACTTTATGGTGTCTCCTGGATCGTGGTTTTCTGTCTCTTTGCCATTGGTTGGCTCGCGTCGCTGGAAGAAACGGCCGAGGCGCTCGCGTAGTTGCAGGCGGGCTCGCAGCAGCCTTGACTTCACCGCGGGGATGCTGAGATCCAGCGCCTCGGCGGTTTCTTCCGTCGAAAGTCCTTCTACGTCTCGCAGGACGAAGACCGTTCTAAAACTTGCGGGCAAACCCTGAATCGTCCGAGTCAGAATATCCCGCAACTCTGCCTGGTTGTATTGCTGCTCGGGATTCGGACTCCAATCGGCGACTTCGCGCGGCAGGGAGTCTTCCTCGGTCTTAACATCTTCGTCAAGCGAAACCATGCGCTCGGGACGGCGCCGACGCAAACGCATCAGCGCTTCGTTTACCGCAATGCGCACGAGCCAGGTATAAAATTTCGACTGGCCCTGAAACTGGTGCAGGTTACTGTAAGCTTTCAGGAACGCGTCTTGCACCACATCTTCCGCGTCTTCGCGGTTCTGTGTGATGTGTTGCGCGATCCGAAACACGTTCCGGTCGTAACGTCGAACCAGTTCTTCGAAGGCGCTGACATCGCCGCCCTTGGCTGCTTGTACGAGCGCTAGCTCGTCAGAAACCGGCTCATCTATTTTTGGTTGGATGGTACTCATCATTCATCCGATGCAACAATTTTCACGCTGCGCATATTCAGGAACTGTTATTTTACCTTGGTAACCGGCGCTTGCGCGTAACTCTTTTGACGTACCGTCGGTTGAACGGTTTAGACAAAAGGCTGGCAGGTGAAGAAAGATCGAATGCCGCGGGCTGCGGAAACGCTGAAGTTTTGAAAGAGCGGCTTCCCGACCTGCTTTAGCTCATGCAGGAGTAGCGCTGGCGCGGCTGGAAGTGTATGTAGGACCTGATTCATCCTGCTCGGCTGATCGGTTCCAAGCTTTTGCCCGGGGTTTAGGAGGTCGCGGAAAAACTGACGGCGTTGAGAGTTTTGAAAGGGCACGGCTTCCTAGCCGTGCCGTAAGTCCTTAAGAAAGATGTACGGTGCGGCTAAAGCCGCGCCCCTTCAAGGCTTTCAGTCGCTTGATTTCGGGTTTTTCCGCGGGCTGCATTCTTATGCCGCTTCGCGGCTACAGTTTCGTGCCACGCCCACGTCGAAATTCTGGTTCTCTGGCACACACGGAAGCCGCACCTTTCGCCTAAAGACTCCGCCGGTGCCGTTTTCGCTGGTAAAACCAGTTACTTCGGTCATCAGCGAGGTTGGCCACGTGGCCGTATAATCAGAACTTTGCTGGGGAAAACAGTTAGAGCTTTCCGCAGGGGCTTAAACCCGGTAAAGTTTTTGGGCTCTTTGGCACGACTGAAGTCGTGCCCTCCCGAAAAGGCTCTTTGTGGCACACGATTGAACTCGTGTTCTCCCGAGCCGTGGTGGCACGATTGAAGTCGCGGTCCTGAGCTCTGGTTGTACGATTGAAGTTGAACTTCTAAGCGGTGGTTGAACGATTGAAGTTTGTGGCCTCCCCAACGCGGGTTTAGCTATTCAGCAGGTGGTCAGGGCAACAATGGCACAGAAAACGCCGATTGATCAAATTATCGAAAAGGCCGTCGCGCAGGTGCTGGAAGGGCATCTTCCAGAGTTGCGGAAAGACCTGGTTCGCCGGGTTCTCGAGGAAGTGCAACCGCATCTAGGAGGGACCAGCGGCACACCGGAAAATGGGGCTGCCGATCTGTTGCGTGCGGTTTCAGCGATTCACGCGGGAACGACGCAGAAGGAAATTTTGCGGGCGCTGCTTGAAACGACCACGGGTTACAGCGGACGTGCTGCCTTGTTCGTGATCAAGTCGGGATCGGCTGCAGGATGGCAAGGCCGCGGGTTCGATAACAACGAAGATCTGAAGGATTTTTCGCTGGATGTGAGCAGCCGGGCGCCGGCGCAAGTTTTGCAATCGCGAGTCGCAGTGGGTGCGCGGGCGGCAGAGATGGATCCGAAGTTCATTTCGCAATTCGGCGCTCCTGCGGAAGATCAAGTGCTCCTGCTGCCGCTTCGTTTGAAAGACAAGGTAGCGGCTTTGGTGTATGCCGACGCAGGGACGGGAGCGGGTGGAAAAATGGATGCGTCCGCGCTCGAACTGCTGGTCTCAGCCACGAGCGCATGGCTCGAAGTAGCTTCGCTGAGAAAGCAGGCGCTGAAAGAGGGTGCAACCGAGGCCGGAGCCAGTGAGAAGTTCGAAGCACCGCCGGTGCAGACCGTCTCGTCTTTTTCCGATCCATTTGCGGCTCATGCTCCCAAGCACGTGGCGGTGCGGGTAGAAGAACCAGCGATGGCCGAGGCCACCGCCGAAGTCGTGTCGGCACCCGCGGCGATGGCAGCGGCAGCGGTGGCGCCCGCGACCGATGCGTTTGCGCACATGTCGACCGAAGACGCTGATCTCCACCGCAAGGCACAGCGCTTCGCCCGCCTGTTGATGGACGAGATCAAGCTATACAACCAAGCCAAAGTGACGGAAGGCCGCAAGCATAAAGATTTGTACGAGCGTCTCAAAGAAGACATCGATAAGAGCCGGTCGACCTACCACAAGCGCTACGGCAACACGGTGGCGGCCAGCGCGGATTACTTTAGCAGCGAACTCATTCGGAGCCTGGCCGAGGATGATGTTTCGCTTCTGGGCCCGAATTTTCATCGCTAGATCGTCTATCCGGATTATCGGCCCCACCGTTCGAGGTACATACCTCATCACAAAAACTTAAGAGGTTCAGTCGTCGATGTAGCAGGGCGATTGCGCTCCTTGAGCGGTGTGTCAGGAGCCATCGGTTATTTTCGGGGCAGTACCGAGGATCCTTTGACTTCGCTTGGCAAATTGAAACGAAGCCGCGGTCTGCGACACCATACATTGACCCTTGCGCTCGAGTAGGTTTTGCGCTGGATTCTTCGGCGTGTCGCTCGGACGACTGCAGGGGTTTAGAATCGCCTTGAACACTTGCTTTCCCAAACGAGGCATCCTTATGGATCGCACGCTCAGCAGAGGCATGGAAGGACAGGACGTTGCCGAACTCCAAGCTGCACTCAACTATCACTTGCGGCCGCCCCATCCGCCCCATACCCCAGAGGGACCAGAGCGTCCGCCTTTGAAGGTCGACGGCATTTTCGGGCCGCTGACGGAAGCGAGACTGATCGAGTTCCAACAACTGAACGACCTCGACGACGACGGCGTCGTGGGCCGCGAGACCCGTCCAGTGCTTTTCAACGCTCGTAAGATAACCGTCAAGGTGCCCATCAACAAAGCGAATGACACCAGCGGCGTAAGCTCGTTCCAGCGAACGAATGCGACTCCTTTTGTGGTTGGCTTACCGGGCAATCAAACACAAGTATCACCTAATAAACCACTGATCGCCCCGGTCAAACTGCAAAACCGGCAAGTGCAGATCGGCGGCAGCCTGACACTCGAACCGATTGTTGGCCCGGGCGCCCAAGCCAAAACCGTCTTTCTATCCGTTCAATGGACATGGGTCGAGCAGAAGGACGGGCGACATCTTGAACTTGCTTTGGGCGGTCAATTCGCTTTGGGATTGACTCCCGACACCAAGGAGCTTGCGCCCAGCGCACAATCGTTTGCCCAAGTTACCATTGCCGATCTGGTCGCTTTCGACAAGGCGAATCTCCACCTTTTCAGTCCCTCCGCGCAGGTGTCATATCAATCTAACTTTGTAAAATCCATCCTCAAGAGCAACAGCGTCGGCGTGAGCGCCCAGAATCAAGTGACCTGGGACTTCGTCAAGATAGGCCAGCACGACGTGCTTTCCTTGTTCTGCCAGCAGCAGCTAGCGTGGACCTACGATCTAGCTGCGCGCAAAGGGACGGTAGCCCCGTCTTTCCTGGCGGGTGCGATCTGGCAGACAAACTTCTTCTGACTGGGGCATCCTTTGATTTTTTGTGTGATTCAGATCGACCAAAAGGACAGTTATTCGACGAAGTGCTTGCGGTGAAGGTCGATGGCGCGGATCCGACGTATGATCTGGGGTCTCGGTCCCAAGTCCCCTCCGGGCGCCAGGAGATGCCAGGCTTCGCGGTAGCATTCGAAGTAGCCGCCTATCCTGCATCCAGTGGGATAGAAGGACAGGCAATGTTGTCAAGCACCCAAACCCTCCGTCTCCCCTTAACCCACTGATTAAGCTGGAAATATTGCGAAACTGGGCCCGCTGGGCAGTTATTGCTGTTAGTGCCTATTGGCTGCTCTTCCTTCCACGGGAAGTGCGTGAAGCGCGCGTTATAGTTGATTTCGCTTTACGCCGGAATGCGAGCTTTGTTTTGCCTTTGTGTAATTTGGTACTTGTCTCGGGCGAAGATTAGGGCTGCCTTTTGCGAAGCATGATTCCATCCGACGAACTGACAACCTCTATAGGTGTCGCAAAATCGCGATTCATCTGCTTCCGCGAGGCCGATGGGCATTGGTCCATTCAGCGACCTTCTTGAGGATCGGTGCGGCCCAATCTTCGGCTGCCTCCGCAGTGCTACCTGATGGTAAATCTCGATTTCACTCAGCTATTCGCGGGAGCCAAACCGTGGCCACGGTCATCAAATCCTGGCAGGAGGGTGACGAAAGATGAATCACGTGCGCCAAGAGAACCTGCCTTTTGTTGGTAGTTCGCATGAGTTTATCGGAGCTGAGCAGGGCAACACCAATGTTTCGGTGTTCCTATTCCATGGGAAGCCCGGTTCGGGGCCGGGTCCGCACCGGCATCCTTATGACGAGATCCAGTTCATCCGCGAAGGCCGAGGGGTATGGAGAGTAAGCGGCAAGACCTTCGAGGGCGGCGCTGGAGACATCTTTGTCATCAAGGCGGGCGAGATCCACAGCTTTAATGCGGTTGGCGATTCACCACTGGTACAATTCGACGTTCACCTCAGTCCCCGCTTTATCCAAGAGAACCTACAGAGCTGCCACTCGTTCCAGTAAGGCGAAAGCGTATTTTGACGGAGTCTCCCAGGGGGATTTCACCCTAATCTTGAGCACTCCGGTTCCCACGAGGGTTAGATTCCGCTGATTCCACACGACTAACCGGAACCGGTCAAAGCCGACTGGTCTGGAAGCACCTTTGCACAAGCGATCCTTGTCGAGCCCGGGTCGGATCCTTTGGGCTTGGATCGTGGGGATAAAGTCTTGCTCAGAATCATGGTTGTGGATGACGACGAAATGGTTCGGCGCAGTACCTGTGGGCTTCTCAAGACTTACCCGGACATTGAGGTGGTCTGCGAAGGAGCGGATGGCGCAGAAGCCGTGACCAAAGCAAGAGGGTATCGGCCCGACGTAATCCTGATGGACATCACGATGCCTACCATGAGCGGCTTAGAGGCCACCCGGATCATTAAGCGAGAGATACCGAGCATTCAGATTGTCGTGGTGAGCGGGCAAGATGCTCTTCGGGAGGCGCTATCGGCTGGTGCCAGTGCATACGTTATGAAAACCGAACTGGCCGAGCGTTTGGTTACGGAACTCCGAAAGGTCCAAGCACGAGGGGAAACATTCACTTCGGCTGGGCACGAGTCAAGGGAACCTTTAATTCACTTTTGATTACGGCCACCCTGATGGGCTATACCTAGGAGACCATCCCCAACAAGCCCGGCAAGACGAAGGGACCAGATGCGGGCACGGTCCAGCCAGCCAGCCTTGGGCACTTAGCGACCGGAGCCGCGGCAGTTCCGCTTTGGCGCGTGAAGCAAACCGCAGCGACCAGTCATTAACTCTGAGCGAGCCTTTTTCTGCAAGGTCCCAGACGCACATAGGCACCCACTCTCCGCAGAGAACGCGTAAGGGTGGGGCACCCTTTCTATAAAAGGTAGGCCTTCAGATTTGCGGTGGGCGCCTTCCCGCGCGTGTCGAGCCGGTGTTCTCGATCGGCTGCATCAGGATTTCGGGTTGATCGGCCTTGTACTGTTTCAGCTTGTGGTAGAGAGAACTGCGCGGGATGCCAAGCTTCTTGGCGGCTGCCCGGACTCGCCCGCGTTCTTTGCGGAGGACCTGTTGAATGTAATTGCGCTCCATCTCTTCGAGAGTTCTGAACTGACCAATGCCGGAGAGATACTGCTCGATCTGGACTTCAAAACGAAAGTCCTGGCCGGCAAACCCATCTTTTCCGATGACCAGCGCGACCCGTTCCAAAACGTTTCTCAGTTCCCGAATATTTCCTGGCCACGAGTAACTCTGCAACGCTTGCAGCGCCACCGCGCCGAGTTCCATGTTGCCTGTACCGAAGTGGGCAGTCAGTTCCCCTAGAATGTGGGCGCTAAGCATGGGTATATCTTCGGCTCGCTCGCGCAGGGGTGGAATGGAAAGGGGGATCCAGTTGACCCGGTCGCACGGATCGTGCCGGAATTGTTTACGAAGCCCGGCCGGCGGCGTGGCCTGCTGGGTGGCGGCGACCAAACGAATATCTACTCTTCGATCACGAGCTTCTTCGAGCCGGCGGAATTGTTTTTCTTCCACAACCTTCAGTAATTTTGATTGGATCTCAAGATCCACATTTTCAATCTCGTCGAGAAAAACCGTCCCTTTGTGCGCCAGCTCCAGCAGTCCGGCTTTACTCTCTAACGTTCCGTCAAAGGCGTAGCGCTCCTCGCCGAACAACTCAATCTCCAGAAGATCGCCTGGCAAATCTCCACAACTCACATCCACAAAAGGCTCGGAAGCCCTGGGACCATTGCGATGCAACCATCGCGCTATGGTTCCCCTGCCTGTACCCGCTTCTCCCCGGATTAGCACGGGGTTGTCGCTCAACGCTGCCTCAGAAGCCAGATCAGCAAGTCTGCGGATGATTTTGCTGTTCCCCAGGAAGGGATCCCGGACGCCGCGACTGCTCCTGGTCCTCTCCGCCAGTTGCTGGCGATGATTTTGCTGATTCTCCAGACTGCGCTGGATGAGAACGTAGAGGGTGGTCAACTCCGCGGGCTTCGGCAAAAAGAGTTCCGCTCCCAGCTTGAGCGCTTCTACGGCTAAATCAATCGAGCCATATCCTGTCAGAATGATGATAGGAATCGAAGCATCAATGGCCCTCAGGCCGGGGATCAACTCCAGCGCATTCCCGTCGGAAAGACTGTAGTCCAGGATGGCGATGTCGGGCCGCCTGGTACGCCAGATTTGTTCAGTGGCAGCGCACGTCCCGGCGGTGGAGACTTCGAATCCTTTTTCCTCCAGAAAGTTGCGCAAGACTCCGCAAGTCTCTTTTTCTCCTTCAACAATCAATACCCTTTCTCTGTGCATCCTGGTTCCTCGTGGGAAAGCAGATATTGTTCGGGAAGCGTATCCGGCTGCGAGCAAACCCACGTCAACCTCCAAAATCAAGAATTCTGCCGTATCGACAACGCGGCCTCGCCCTAAGCTGCTGCAATGGCTATTCCGCAACCTTGTTAACACATGGAGAGTGACCTGAACGCTACTTGGCGCCGATGTTACAAAAACGGAACAAGGAGGAGTTCCAGCATGCCAGGTTCCGGCCGGAACCGGTCGACTCAGACGGATTGCTCAGCCAGCCGAGATCGCGCAGGGGGCAAGGTTCCGATCCTTTTACGTAAGTACCGGTGGCTCTGAATTCACATATCTTTAACACCCGCGTAACAATCTCGAAATACGTACTGGCTAGCCTTTCTATTCTTCGGCTAGGACGTTTTCAGCGCAGGTAAACGGTCGGCCGGAGGATCGAGGAGGAATATGTTCAAACGAGTAAGAGAATCAGCCGCCCCCAGGAAAATGCTGGCATTGTTGACAGCATTGACCATGTCTCTGGGACCGAGCGTTCCGTCCGCATTTGGTGCGTCGAAAACCGCACCGAAAAACACTTCGACGGCAACCCCCATCCAGCACTTAGTCGTAATCTTCCAGGAAAATGTTTCCTTCGACCACTATTTCGGTACCTACCCTTATGCGACCAATCCCCAGGGAGAACCACGTTTCTATCCAGACCGCGACACCCCCACGGTGAACGGCCTCACCAATGGGTTGCTCACGTTCAATCCCAACTTGAACCCGGCGAATGGAAGTGCGGCCTCGAACCCATTCCGTCTTGACCGTTCGCAAGCCGTAACCGGAGATCAGGACCACGGCTACACCGACGAACAGAAGGCTTTCGATTCAGGATTGATGGATTTATTTCCCAATTTCGGCGGCTTCGGCAGCAGCACGGTGATGGGTTATTTCGACGGCAACACGGTCACTGCAATGTGGAACTACGCCCAGGCTTTCTCGATGAGCGACAATTCCTACGGCACCACCTTCGGTCCTTCAACTCCAGGACTGCTCAACCTAGTTTCAGGCCAGACGAACGGCGTCACCGCGACTCTGAACGGTACGGGCGACGAAGTACTCGGTGGGAGCGATGGCTCGCTGACAATGATCGGCGATGCGGATCCGATTGGAGATGTTTGCTCCAACCCGAGTCGCGCTCAGGGTCAAATGGGTGGACACAATATTGGCGACTTGCTGAATGCCGCAGGGGTAACGTGGGGAGGGTTCATGGGCGGTTTCAATCTGTCCATTGTCAACCCTAACGGCACCACGGGTTGCGCCAGAAGCTCGACTGGGCTTGCAGGGACAACCGAGGACTACATCCCGCACCACTCACTTTTCGGATACTACGCCTCGACGGCCAATCCGCAACACACGCGTCCCAACTCCATCGCGGAAATTGGCTATAACGGACCGGCGAACCACCAGTACGACATTCTGGATTTCTACGCCGCGGTCCAGGCTGGGAACTTTCCGGCAGTGAGCTTCCTCAAGGCTCCAGCTTACCAGGACGGCCACGCAGGGTATTCCGATCCACTGGATGAGCAAACCTTTATCGTGAACACCCTCAATTTCCTTCAAGAACAGCACAGTTGGAGGAACACCGCCGTGGTGATCATGTATGACGATTCCGATGGATGGTATGACCACCAGATGGGGCCGATCCTAAACACGTCCACCGGGACAGCTGATGCTCTAACCGGACCGGGCGCGTGCGGCACTGCGGCAACGTCTCTGCCTGGCATTAATCCCACCAATACGCATGCGCTCGGCCGTTGCGGCTACGGTCCGCGTCTGCCTTTGATGGTCATCTCCCCGTTCTCGAAGGAAAACTTCGTGGATCACACCGTAACCGATCAGAGCTCGATCATCCGGTTCATCGAAGATAATTGGCTCAATGGCCAGCGCATTGGTCAAGGATCGTTTGACGGAATCGCCAGCTCGATCAGCCAAATGTTCGACTTCCGTGGGAGGGGCCAGGATCGTTTGTTCCTCGACCCGAACACCGGCGAACCAGTTCGATAGAGAGGTTGCTAACGAGTGGCGTCGCCCATCGGATTTATCGGGCTGACGCAATGTGAACCAGCAGTAACGGAAGCGGACATGTGAAGATTTGCTCTTCGCATGCCCGCTCTCGTTTTTCGCGATGAAAATCTGTTTGCGCTTGAACTGGCTAGCGAATACTCCGGCGCGCAGCGCCCACGGGTAGACCTGGGTCCTGCGTCCAGCGATACGCGCGCACCGCGAGGAACGCATTCGCACCAGTTACAACTGCCTCAGGGACGAACCACATGTGATTATGTTTCCTCTTCAGGTGGTAGGTCAGGTATGCAATCCCCAAGTCAGCGGGAATTCCGATGCCATACATCGCCGCCCGGCTTTTTAACGAGGAAGGGACATCGTTGCAGGAGGTATGTGTATTCAAGCAGCGCAGGGTCAATTCTGCGTTCAAAATACTGGCGCCGAACATTCCGCCAGTGAGCAATAGGTAATTCCTGTCCATGACACTGCGATCGGCCCACAAAGGACCGCCGCTGGCAGCGGGTGGCGCCCCGTGAGACGACTCTCGCCTCACAGCTGGTGAAGGAGCAGGGTCTGCGGTGGATGCGTCCGGCTTGGTTGCGCTGGGCGTATCTGGTAGCTCAGATTCGTTGCTCACGCTGGCCATCGCCGGCGACTCGTCGAGCCTGGCAGTAAGCAGCGGCTGGCCGGGATTGCCCTGTCGCTGAACGGTTGACGGCCGAGTGCCGACGCGATCGGATTGCGCCAGCAGCGAAAGCGCTGACATCAGCACAAAAGCGAGACAGATATTAAACCTTCGATAGCGATTACGCACCCTTTCCTCCTGGTGCTCAAGCTTCAATTTGGCGAATCAATGCCACATCTACAAAAACCGGGGCGGCCGGACATCATGCGAAACGCCCCGCTGCATTAGAGCACTTTAATCGCCGAGACTAAATTGAAGACGGCCTTGACACCAGTAGCTGAGGAACTAGTACCTTGGATTGCGCGCCTCGAAGCAGTCTAGTGAAGGTAAGATGTGCAGTATTGGACATTTAGGCGTGACGTCCTCGGTTGCGCATGCTTCCGAAAAAAACGCAAAGCTTCGCCTCCCGTCGGCTTTTACATCGAGGCTGATATCGTTTTCTCGTTCGCGAATGAGACGAGTGAGATGCTGCCGCCAAGCTTTTCTCTCGCTTTGAGACAGTTCTGGCAATGTATCCGCCTTTCGGAAGCGAATCGCCGGGCCGGAACTTGACCGGCTGGCCTGCGCGCATCTTAGATCATCAGATCAGATCATCGATGCCCGTACTGAGATCTCGACGCCCCGTTCCCGGATGCCTAAGCGTTGCCGAACGTCGCTAATGGAGGCCGGGCGTCCTCGCCCGGCTGGACGGGGCGAGACGCCCGTCCTCCACCAGTATGCATTTACTGGCGCGAGGCGAAAGAGTGTAGTCGCCTACTTACATCGCATGAGTCGAGTTGTACCTCGGTCTCCAGCATCGCCCGCGGATAGCCAGTTCTCACACCACGCAGAGAGGACGGCAAGAACCATGCACTGAGCGTAGTACGGCAGTAACCTCAGGGCAACCGCGGTGGCCGCTATAATCAAAAGACCGTGGCTACCATCGAAATTGCCAAGCGAACTGCAACTCGTCCGACGTGGGCTGAGGTGTCGTTGGGAACTTTACGCCAGAATTTTCGGGCGGTGCAGCGCCATATCAGCACGGCGGTAACAGTTTGCGCCATCGTGAAAGCGGATGCCTACGGGCACGGCGCGGTCGAATGTGCGCGGGCACTCGAAGAAGAGGGAGCGCGCTGGTTCGGCGTGACCTCACTGGATGAAGCCATCCCTCTGCGTGAAGCAGGCATCCGCGGCCGCATCCTGCTGATGACGGGTTTCTGGCGCGGCGAAGAAGAAGAGATCGTTCGCCTGGGATTGACTCCAACAGTCTGGGAGACCGGGCAAATCGAATTGTTCGAACGAGCCGCGGCCGCCGTCGGCGTTCCCAGGCATCCGATCCATTTGAAAGTGGATACCGGCATGGGGAGGCTGGGAGTTGCGCCCGAAGATTTGCCGCAAATCTGTTCCGCGTTGAAGGCCTCGTCGCATTTGGTGCTCGAGGGTTTGTCCACACACCTCGCGTCCTCGGAAGTGCTGGACGAGCCATCGGTACCGGCGCAGTTGAAGGCGTTCGATCAAGTGCGAGGATTTCTCCGCGATCAAGGATTCAATCCGCCGCTGATCCACGCGGCCAATACCGGCGCTGTGATCTCGCGTCCGGAATCGTGGAACACGATGGTGCGGCCCGGGATCGCCCTGTATGGTTATTACCTGCCTTTCGAGCGCGCCGGCCGGGAGGTCAGCGGCCGCGGGTTGCGCCTCGCGGTAAAGCCTGCATTGACCTGGAAGACTCGCATTCTTTCTTTAAGGGATATGCGGCCCAATCAGGCGCTGGGCTACGGCGGAATTTATGTTACAAAAGCTCGTGCCCGCATCGCGGTGCTTCCCGTGGGATACGCGGACGGCTTGAATCGCAAGATTTCTTCCCAAGGCCGGGTGATAGTGGGCGAAAACTACGCCCCGATCGTGGGTAGGATTTCCATGGATTTGACCCTAGCGGACGTGACCGGACTGCCGGGAGTCTCGGTGGGAGATGAAGTCGTGCTGCTCGGCGCGACTGATGGACTGAGTGTCGACGCACGGGAACATGCTTCACTTTCTGAGACCGTACCCTACGAGATTCTTTGCGGAATCTCCAAGCGAGTGCCCCGTCGCCACATCGACTAGCGTTGTGACGTTCCGCTCTGGCCACCGCCCGCCAATCAAAAATCTCCCATCCGCTCCCAGACTGAATACCCGTGCTGAATGCTGATTGCCGCAGTTCGCTGCCGCGGTCCTGACCATGTTCTCCTCATTTGCTATGCTAAAGTGTTTATGCGCTCACGCTACACACAGTGGATGTATGACTGGGAAACGCGGCTTACGTCGGTGGACAACAATCGCGTGGTGCGTCCGCTGGAGTGGGGAGTGGAGTGGGCGCGAGACTGGCCTTGCCGCAATGGCTATGCTGCGGGGCATATTCCGGAGGATGGTGAAAGCTACCTGCGTGAATACAACCGGCGAATCATCGCGTCGAGCGATGAATTCTTTTCCTACATCAAGCCAGTCGATTTCCGATTGGAGCGGCGGGAGATCCAGGTTTTCAGCACCCGTGCCCTGCCGGATCTCGCACTAGAAGAAAAAGTCCGTGGCACACGCGCCGATTTCCTGCGCTTCACCTCGCCCGTGCGCACTCCGTTTCCAGAAAATAATCTGGTGAATGCTCGTTGGTTTCCGGCGCGAGGCAAGCGGGCAATCGTGCTCTTGCCGCATTGGAACTCGGATGCCCTCGCTTATAACAGCTTGTGCCGGGTATTGAATCTGCTCGGGATTTCGGTTTTGCGATTGAGCCTGCCCTACCACGACATCCGAACGCCTCCGGAAATCTTGCGCGCCGACTACGCCGTGTCTGCGAACATCGGACGTACGCTCGACGCCTGCCGGCAGGCTGTGATCGATGTACGTTGCTGCCTGGATTGGCTCGAATCCCAGGGGTATTGCCGTCTTGGCATTTTGGGCACCAGCCTTGGCTCCTGCTATGCCTTTTTAGCTGCGGCCCACGATTCACGCATTCGAGTGGCGGCTTTCAATCACGCGGCGACCTACGTTGCAGACGTCGTTTGGCATGGACAGTCGACCCGTCACATCCGTGAGGGATTGGAGTCACAAATCGATCTCGAACGCCTGCGGGTTCTCTGGAGCGCCGTCAGTCCAATGTCATACTTCCAGCAATTCGCACGCTGGCGCAGGAAGTCGCTCATTATTTACGCAAGGTACGATCTGACGTTCCTGCCGGAGTTTTCGCTCAGCGCGGTGCAAGAATTCGCCCGACACGGTCTGGATCACAAGGTGGTGGTGCTTCCCTGCGGACACTACACAACCGGAGAGACGCCCTACAAATACATCGATGGCTGGAATCTCGCGTCATTTATGCGAACCGCATTTGAAAACTAGAAGCTGGCAGTTTGCATTTGCCGGGACAGGATTCCTATTGCGCGGTCACATCAAAATCCATCGTGTTTGAATTTTGCCCCCCAGTACGAACGTAAATCGGAATCAACCCCGTGAACATCAGGTCCACATCTGTAACCTTGACCATAAGTTGATTCGAAGTCACGAAGACGGTTGACTGCGGTGTGCCTTGCCAAAACACGACGGCGTCAGTACCAAAATTGATGCCGTTGATTGTCATGGTGAAGGGCACGCTATTAACTGGCACGCTGCCCGGGGTCAACGTGGTGATTGAAGGTGGAGAAGATACAAACATTTTAAGCGGATCACCAGGCGTGGACGACTTGGGATTCCCGCATCCGATCGTCATCAGAAGACTTACCAGCAGAACACCGAAATACCGCATAAACTACCTCCGGCAGATTCAAGGAGAATGCCGCTCGCAGGCCAATAAATGACACCAGACTGTCGCTGTCGGAGGCTCCTGTCAAGATGAAAGAGTTTGCAACTGGCGCACGATTTTGCATTGGAAAATCGGCCTGGAGTGGGCGCGGGAAAGCACTGCTGTACATGTCGCCAAGTGCCAAATGTTAATAGCTTGTTTAGAATGACTAATGGCGGGTCGCGTCATCGCGCCAAGCTATGACTAAGACGGAAACCATTCGATCCGAAGAGTCGAGGGAGTACCGCAAAGACGATTTCACGGTCAGCACTGATCATGCGCGGATTAATTTGGACGTGGTGCATGGTTTCTTAACCGAATGTTACTGGGCCAAGGGCATCCCACGCGATACGGTCGCCCAATCCATCGACAACTCGCTGTGCTTCGGAGTGTATACGGAGGGCAAGCAAGTCGGATTTGCACGCGTGATCACTGACTACGCGACCTACGCCTATATTGGCGATGTATTTGTGCTCGAATCGTTTCGTGGCCGCGGCCTGGGAAAATGGCTGATGGAATGTGTCATGCGGCATCCTCGCTTGCAGGGATTGCGGCGGTGGAGCTTGGTCACAAGCGACGCGTATGGACTATACGCGCAGTTCGGTTTCGAGGCGCTGAAGAAGCCTGAGAACTACATGGAGCTTCACCGACCGGACGTTTACCAGCAAGCGGGACAGTAACCCAAGATTTCGAATCCGGAGATTGAAATGAAAAACAACATGTCACGGCCGCTCTACGAAGCGGATCCAGAGGTAGCTGCCGCCATCGACAACGAGGTCCGCCGCCAGCACGAAGGGTTGGAACTGATTGCCTCGGAAAACTTCGTCAGCGAAGCCGTGCTTGAAGCCATGGGCTCGGTGTTCACCAACAAGTATGCTGAAGGCTATCCCGGCAAACGCTATTACGGAGGCTGCGAGTTCGCCGACGTCGTGGAGAATCTGGCGCGCGATCGAGCCAAGCAACTTTTCGGGGCCGAACACGCCAACGTCCAACCCCACGCCGGATCACAAGCCAACATGGAGGCCTACTCCGCGGTGCTGCAGCCCGGCGATACGATCCTCGGCCTGAACCTGGCGCACGGCGGCCATCTCACCCACGGGCACCATCTCAACTTCTCCGGAAAGACTTATCGTATCGTGCCGTACGGCGTGACCAAGGAAACCGAGACCATCGATTACGATGACTTGGAGAAGCTAGCCGAGAAAGAACGCCCCAAGATGATCATCGGCGGTGGCAGCGCGTACCCCCGGATCATCGATTTCGCCCGCATGCGGCAAATAGCTGACAAGATCGGGGCACTCTACCTGGTGGACATGGCGCACTTTGCCGGCCTGGTCGCGGGCGGCGTACATCCCTCGCCGGTCCCGCATGCACATATTGTGACGTCGACCACCCACAAAACACTGCGCGGACCTCGAGCGGGAATGATCTTGAGCAAACAGGAGTTCGCAGCTGCGATTGATAAAGTAGTTTTTCCAGGTATGCAGGGTGGGCCTCTGGTGCACATCATCGCCGCGAAGGCGGTGTGCTTTCGCGAAGCCATGCAGCCTGACTTCCGCGATTACGCCCGCCAGGTAGTGGCGAATGCAAAAGTATTGGCCGACACCCTGGCCGCAGAGGGCTTCCGAATTATTTCCGGTGGAACCGACACGCACCTCATGCTCGTCGATGTATTTTCCAAAGGCATGCTGGGGAGCGAGGCCGAGAAAGCGCTCGACCAGGCTGGCATCACCGTCAACAAGAACGCCATTCCTTTCGATACCAACCCGCCCATGAAACCGAGCGGCATTCGGATTGGCACGCCAGCCCTGACGACGCGTGGCATGAAAGAACCCGAGATGCGGCAAGTTGGCCGGTGGATCTCCGAGGCTCTGCATCAGCGGACGGATGCCGCTGTGCTGGCGAGAATTCGTAAGCAGGTGTTGGAAATGGCGGATACATTCCCGCTGTACCCAGAGCGTAGAGCCAAGGCGCAGGCGGAAGTGAGGGCTTGAGAATTACTTCGGCCACGGATCTTCGCAGACCACCACGAATCGGACCTTCACGAAATTGCGAATCCTTCGTGTACCTTCGTATTCCTTTTGTGGTTAAATCGGTTCCGTGAAAGTCGCCATTGATATCCGGCGGATGACTGAGTTCGGCGTTGGCACTTATACGCGGAACGTGGCCCGAGCCCTGGGCCGGCTCGACCACTCCAATGAATATTTTCTTATGGGTTCACCGCAGAAGGTCGCGGAGATCGGACCGCTCCCGCCAAACTTTCAGACGATTCCGCTGCTGGACGACGGGACTACCGCGAAAGGGTACCTCGAGTACCGCGTCATTCTCAAACGTCTGCGATGCGACCTGGTGCACATTCCCTATCTTTTCTGGATGCCGCGGAGCTTGCCGTGTCCCTACGTGATGACGGTCCACGATGTTCTGGAACACATGTATCGCGCGCATGGTCGCTCCAGCTTGCCGCGAGTGATGCATTTTCATCTGACGCGCCGGGTGCTCAATGGGGCAGCACGAATTTTGGCGGTCTCCAAATACACCAAGAGCGACATTGAAAAGTTGTTTGGCATCCCGGGCTCCCGCATTGAGGTTGTGTACAACGCTATTGATGAGCGCTTCCTCCACGGCCACGCCACGGACACCGAGCGGCAGGTCCTCACCGAACGCTACCTGGTCACTTATCCTTTTCTCCTTTATGCCGGCCGTATCAGCCCGCACAAGAATCTGGTGAGAATTATCGAAGCGTTTTCGGCCTTGAAAGCTGAACTGGAAAAGGAAGGAAGGTTTCCAGACCTGAAGCTCATCATCATCGGGGACGAACTCTCGAAGCATCCCGACTTACGCCGCACCGTCATCCGCGGCGGCGTGCAAAATGACGTGCGCTTCATGGGATTCGTCCCCATTGAGATGCTGCGAGTGTTTTACGACGCCGCCAAGATCTTTGTCTTCCCTTCCCTGTACGAGGGCTTTGGACTGCCACCGCTCGAAGCCATGGCACACGGCACCCCGGTGGTTACTTCCAATACTTCTTCCCTGCCCGAGGTAGTGGGCAATGCGGCCGTCCTGGTAAACCCGGAAAATGTCTTCGAGATCATGCGCGCGCTGCTGCGTGTCCTTCTCGACCAAACGGTTCGTGACAAGTTCAAACAACGCGGCTACGAGCAGGCCAAGAAATTTTCCTGGGACTCCTCCGCCCGCCAGATTCTAGGGGTGTATGAAGCAGTGGCCGGAAAGCGGGGAGCAGCGCCGTCAATACCGCAAGGCCGCGTGGGCGCAGGCGTGGCGCCCGTGTAGACGCCGGAGCGTCGCGCTTATCTTAGAGCGCCGAGTCTTTCTGACTTACTCGTTCTTCAGCAATGGAGTTCCGGGGGAAACCAGGCCCTGACGCAGCAGCTTCGTACGGAAGCGAGCGCGATCGGTTTCTGATGAAGCCGCTGCGAGACTTTTGCGCAGCTTAAGAATTTTCTCTTTGCGAGTACGGCGACGGCGGATTTCCGGGCGACGGCTAGGTGCAGACATTAGGTTGCGCTCCTGATTTGTAATTCGAAGATTGCAGCACTCGGACCTGTGAGCTGAATTCCACCGATGCTGGATTCGAAAGCTAAGGATAACATCAAAACATGAAGGAGACTTGGCGGTGGTTTGGGCCGGGTGATCCGGTTCCGCTAGATCACATCAAGCAAGCGGGGGCCACCGGGATCGTCTCCGCCATCCACCATCTCTACCGCGGCGAAGTATGGCCGTTGAACGAAGTGTTCAAGCGCAGAGATGAAATTCTCGCGGCAGGCTTCGTTTGGTCGGTGGTGGAAAGCATCCCAATTCACAATTCGATCAAGCTTCGATCCGGACCTTATCGACATTTCATTGGTGCATGGAAAGACACTCTAGCTGCGGTCGCGAAGGCTGGGGTCAAAGTCATTTGCTATAACTTCATGCCGGTCGTCGACTGGACGAGGACAGACTTGAAATGGCGCCTGCCGAGCACGGGCTACGCTTTGCGTTTTGATACCGTGGATTTTGCCGTCTACGACCTCTTCATTCTCGAGCGCAAAGGTGCAGAGGGCAGCTATTCCGAAGATCGGATTCGGGTGGCAAGCGCCCGCTTTGATTCCATGTCGGAATCGCGCAGGAATGATCTGGAGCAAACGATCATCGCCGGGCTCCCTGGCGCCGAGGCCTCGTACGACCGCGAGACGATTCGGAAATTAATCGCTGAATATCAGGACGTGAGTCCTGACGATCTACGATCCAACTTGGCTGCATTTCTGCGGGATGTTATTCCCGTGGCAGAAGAATTAGGCGTGCGCATCGCCATCCACCCGGACGATCCACCCTGGTCGTTGTTTGGCCTCCCGCGCGTCGTCTCGACGGCCGAGGATGTGAGGTCGATTTTCGCTGCCTCGGATACGCCGGCAAACGGGCTGACATTTTGCGTCGGGTCGTTCGGAGCCAGAGCCGATAACGAACTGCTCGCCATGGCACGCGAGTTCGGTGCTCGCATCCACTTTGCGCACCTGCGGCAGGTGGCGAGAGAGCCTGACGGATCCTTTCACGAAGCCGAGCACCTTGCCGGCAGTTCGGATATGGTAGGCGTAATCCGCGCTCTCATGGAGGAAGAGGCACATCGGCGCAGCGCAGGACGGCCAGACCATGAAATTCCCATGCGCCCGGACCACGGGCATATACTCGCCGACGACATCGGTAAAAAAGTCAATCCCGGATACTCGCTGGTGGGCAGGCTGAAAGGACTGGCTGAACTGCGTGGCGTCATGCAGGGCTTGAAGTCTGCAATTCCAGAATTGGCTGGGTAGCTCCCCTTGCTTATGCCAGCAGTTACTGCCTCAAGGTTAGTGTGCCTAGTATCGCTTGCTGTTTTGCGATTAAGGACTGTACGCCTTGCCCAGCGAGAGTGATCATCTTTGCGAGCTGCAGTTCGTCAAATACCTGGCGCTCGGCGGTTGCTTGCACATCGACCAGTTTGCGGCCGGCGGTCATAACGAAATTCATGTCCACATCGGCGCGGGAGTCTTCTTCGTAGCAGAGGTCGAGCAAAATCTCACCATCGACAACGCCTACGCTTACAGCCGCGACGAAATCACGTAGCGGGGCCGAGGTCAGGGTCCCGGCTTCGACCAACTTTTCCAGCGCTAATCCCAGAGCGATGAAGGCTCCAGTAATTGAAGCGGTGCGCGTGCCTCCGTCTGCCTGGATGACGTCGCAGTCAATCCAGATGGTGCGCTCGCCCAGCCGTACCAGATCGGTGACCACCCGGAGCGACCGTCCGATCAGACGTTGAATCTCATGGGTGCGGCCACTGGAGCGTCCCTTGGTCACTTCGCGCGGGGTGCGCGTTAACGTGGCGCGAGGGAGCATGCTGTACTCGGCCGTGATCCAGCCTTTGCCGGTGTTGCGCATGAACGGCGGGACAGTTTCTTCGACCGACGCGGTGCAGATCACACGCGTGTTGCCGACCTCGATGAGCACGGATCCTTCTGCGGTGTTGATGTAACCGGGAAGGATGTTGACCGGGCGCATCTGGTCGGGGGTTCGATTGTCGGAGCGATAAAACATACCGGGCGATTGTAGCAGGGTGCGGAGAGGAAGAGCGGCCCACGCAAAAACTGGTCGAAAGACAATGATGTCCGTCCTACGAGACCTCCCCAGAGTTAGGATAATCTCGGGGACGGGCCAACCGATTGTGACAAGCTTGCGGAATCGCTCCGATCTAAAGATCTTGCAGTGTAACGGAGTGAACGCACACCGTGCCAAAGCCGTAATAGCCGCTTATTTCCAATCCTATGCCAGCTCCGGGAATGGCCATTACGTTGAGGCCTAATTTCTTAGAGTCGATGTCAGTGGCTTTGTAGAGATTCCAAATGGTGTCCCGCGTCTTCTCCCACTCCCCAAAGGACATCGTTTTGTCGATGAACTTTGCGGCCGACGCCATCTTCCCCAAGCCTCTTAATCCCTTGAGCCCCTTCGCCACATCACCCCACTTGCCCGCCATATTCGCCTGAAAGTCCCCGCCACTTACCGTGAAGTCATTCAGTTCACGCGGGTGGTCCACGCCAGTAGCGACGGCGAGAGCCAAGCCGACGGACGCGCCGAGGCCGAGCCCGAAGCGCCAACCATCAATGTTCAGCCAGAATCGATCATTGAAATTGTCCCAGGAATAAAGGCAAGCCTCGACCGTGTCTTTCCCCACGACCGGCAGCATGCCGCCCTCTTGCCCGGCAAAACCAAACCATAACCCGCTGTGCTTCTTCTCTACCGGTTTCGGCAGCGCTGAGAGTACGCCTGGCGTCGTCGAAGGGAATGAGGGCCTCTTCCATCCCTGTTTTGGAGGCAGGTAAATTGTTCCGGGCCGGGCATCAGACGTGAAGATCCAATTCTTGTCATCATGCGTGGCTTGCACGCAGCCTACGTTTTGCCGGAGATACCAATTGATCTCGGCCGGTCTCACGGTCTTAAAGTTGAAGATGGTCAAGTCGTCGGCGCTTATACCGTTGGCCCGTGCTACGGAGTCGAGGTCGTCGTCGGTCTTAACTTTGTAAGCGATGCCTCCTGGTGGAATGTAGGTTGGAGGAAGTGGATTCTTGGGGCGTCTCTCGATTGGCATACCAATCTCCTAGCTGGGGGAGATGCAGCGCGAAGAAACGGCCGCAGCCTTGCAGTATCCAGGCGGCCGAAGCAGTAGAAGTTACTCCGCAACGGTACCGATGTCAAGCAGTGAAACTCAATTTATTGACCCTTTAAGTAAACGATGCACGGGCGCGGACGCCCGCGCCTACATTATTTACTGGGCATTTTGCAGTTGGGCTACGACCTGAGTTACGGCGGGCACGTCGTAGAAATCAGCCAGGTCGGCGTGGCCCGCGAGGGTATCGCGCTCCCTGCCCTCTACTAGAATTTTTGCCCGCGTGATTCCTGGGATATTTGCGGACAAGGTTTGGACCAGCGAAACCACGCTTAGTTCCTCGACCAACACGCCGGAGCGGTGGCCGTCGGCGAAGGCGGCATTGATATCGATGACCGCGAGTCCGGATTCGACGAGGTAAACGTCGCGAATCTCCGAACCAGGCCCTAAAGGATGCGGCGAAAACTTGTCGAGGTATAGAGTCAGCAAGGCACGGAGGATTTCCGCTGCGCGCTCCTGGCGTCCAACCGGAAGCGGGATGCGAACCAGCTTTGGACGCACAACTCCGGCATCGTCATACGCGACATAAAGAGTGACTTGCTCGCTGGCGCCGGAAACAGGCGGCGCTACTGGTTGAGTATTCGCCGCCGACGGTTCGCCGCGCTCAACCCGTCCAGGCATTCGCCACAGGTAGAGGCCCATTCCCAGTGCAACGGCCAGCAGGACGGTCACGCCGATGATAAGGTAGCGCGGGATCATCGGCCAGCCTCCAATGTGTCGCGTGCATCCGCGACTCCGGCGGCGACTGCCCCCGCGATCATTTGCTGGTAGGTGGACGAGTTAAGTTGGGACACGTCGTCGGATAGAGGTGCGACTTCCAGCGCAATCGCCGCTGTTCCGATGTTGTTCAGCGGGCGCAGCGGCGCGATCAAAGAGCGCGCCGGAATCTGTTTCTTTTGCAGTTCCGCCACCAGGCTCGCTCCGGCAGTTCGACTGATGAGCTGATAAGAAGTTTGAGCCGCATCCCAACTCAGGAACGGACCACGGTTTTCTGCTTCGCCAGGGACGAGCGCCGCATAGACGCGAACGCCGTTTCCCTGCGATGCAGCATGCACGCAGATGTAAATCGCCGGATGAGCGGAGTTGGTCAAACTGGCGCGCTGATCCAGGCTGAGGTTGTTGTCGCCGTCGCGCAGGAGTAAAGTCGCGATCCCCCGAGCCTCGAACTCATGGCGTAACCAACGAGCGAAGGCGAGAGTCACATCTTTTTCTGCCATCTGTCCCGAAAGCGAGGCGCCGCGTTCGTCGCCTCCGTGGCTTGGATCCACAACCGCGAAATAGCGCCGTATGTTGGGCACGCTTCCACCCGAAACTGGTGAAGCGATGTTGCTAGTGACGGGTGGGCGTGGAACCGACGCAGTCTGCGCGGGCACAACGGCTTGCGGGAGAGGCTCGACAATTATGGTGCGTCCGTTGTTTGCAAAACTCGCCATTAACGGGACGCTTGCCGTAACCACTAACGCTGCCGCTCCGTTATTCTCCTGAAAGCTGGCAGAAGGAATGAGCTTGCTGTCGAAGGTAAGCGCCTGAGATCCGGGAGCCACCACCGCTTCGTGATTGAATGACATGCGCAAGGCGCCAGGTTCCGTGGCAATCATGGGATTCACCGGAGCCGAAAAATTCATCACCAGTTTAGGCGGGGTGGTCTTGCTCACCTGCGCAGTAAAATGCACAGCCACGTTTCCCACAAACAGGCGGCGGGAATTTTGGTTGAATGTGACCGGGCCTCCCAGAATGCGAGGCATGAGTGTCGGCAGGCAAGACAGCGGTACCAGGCCCCGGCCGTTCTCCAGTAGGAAGCTTGCGGGAAGGTCGAAGTCGCTGCCACGAATGCGCGCGCGAGTTTTGCCGGCTGTGAAGTCGCTTTCTACGTCGTAGTAGCGAAACTTCCAGTGGAATCCGTTGGCCTTGGCGCTGACCGCGCCTAACGGCTCGAAGACTTCCAGAAGGCCAATATATTCATCGCCATTGCGCTCGAGCACAGGGAGGGAGTAATTGGCGGCGTTGGAGTAAATGGAGATGCGTTTTTCTTCGGGAGCGCTGTAGAGCAGGAGCGCTGACGCCAGCAGAATGGCGACGGTGAATGCTCGAACGGCGGGAACGAGACTTCCCCGCGATCGCCGGCGGGACGCCGGCACTACTGAGCGGCGGGGTTTACTCCAGCGCATAAATTGTCAGACCGCTAAGAAGCTTGGGGTAGAAGTCGGTGGATTTTTGCGGTAACACTTCCCCTGCGAAGGCTATATCGCGAACTTGCTGCATCCGCACTGGATTCATCAGAAATGCGATGTTGGCTGAGCCGTCGCGAACCCTGGCCAATGCTTCCGCCGCGTCGCGAACGTAGCTGACGTTCGTCTGATCTCGGATGGCGTCCTCCGAGATTCCTAATGCGCCTTCGAGCAGTCCCTTGTGCAACTGCACGACATCGAGAGACTGCTGCCGGACCGAGAAGCCTTGAAACAGGTTGGACCCGAACCCTCTGGGCGTATCGAACAGGAATGCGCGATTGGCTGTGACTCCGAGCAGGGCCGTGCCAGCGTGTCCTGCCTGATACAGAATTCCGACCGCACGGGCTGCATTAATCGATGGATCGACCTCTTCCACGCTGAAATAAGCGCGAGCCTGGTCGAGAAGCGCCTCGGGGGAAAACGACGCCAGCCCATGCACCACGCGGTGAGTGGGGAGGATGACCAGCCCGGTACTATCCATATTAATGAAGGTCATCATGACCATTTCATAAGGCGCGGGTTCGGCCGAGGCCGAAGGCGGCCCGTGCATGGCCTGGCGCTCGTTGCGATAGCTTATGGCTGTCTCATACCGATGATGACCGTCGGCGATGATCAGCTTCTTGTCCCGCATCTTGCTGCAAACCAGTTCAATGAGGGCGGGATCGAAAATCCTCAGGACCTGATGCAAAACTCCATATTCATCCCGAACGTCTATACCGATTTCCGTATCCGTCGGGGAGCTCGCCGATAGCTCTTGGTCTATCTCGCCTGCTGGGTCGCTGTACAGCATAAAGAGTTGCCCGAAATGCGCCCGGGTCGCGCGCAAGAGCTGCAGACGATCGGCTTTAGGCTTGGCTAAGGTCTGTTCGTGGCGATGGACGATGCCAGCCGAATAGTCCTCAATTTTGCCCAGGCCAATGAAGCCTCGCCGCTCGAGTTCGGCTCCTCCGCCTGGAGGCTGAAAACGCTGGACGTATTGGTACAGGGATTGCTGGGGATCCTTCAGGAAAACGCCTTGCTTACGCCAATCGTTGTAAGACTTGGCGGCGCGGGTGTAAATGTTTTCTTCTATATGGTCGGCGGGTTGCGGTTTCCCGAGAATGATGCGAACCAAATTGTGCGGATTCGCATCATAGTAGCGATTTTGCATTTCTGGCGTGATCTTGTCGTAAGGCTGGGTTACAACCTGGGTCAGATCCACGCGGGCGGGATCGTAACGCAAAGCGCGGAACGGTGCGATGTGAGCCATAGGTGGAATTAGGAATTGTACATCTCCCTACGCTCTGCGGTTATGCTACGGGAATTTGACAGGAATTTGACAAGTGGTTTCCCAGTCACGTGATCGAATCGAAGTAGCGGTGCTGGAATCACCCCCGTGTCAGGCTTGCCCCAACGCGGGAAATCGTCGCATCGCAGAAAAAAAGGCTGGCACCATCTGGATTGAGCTGTGGTAGGATCAGCCTCAATGAGGTATTTGTGGGCCGCTATCAGAGGCACGAGTGCTCTCGCCGCCTGACCGCATACCGCGATCTCCACTTGGATCCTCACAAGATCTCAAGCCGGGACGTGCTGAGTAGAGCCAGGCATGCTCGCTCAATCCGTTTAGTCCTGATTGCAACCGTCTCCCTCATTTGCTGCCTCGCGCCGCTTGCGTTGGCGCAGACTCCCATCGATGACGTCCATATCGCACCTCGGGTCGAGGTTGCCAAACCCAATCCCAACGACCTGATCGATCCTTCACTGAAGACTCATACCAAGCCCCTCAAGGCCGAGGTCAACCTGGTTCTGGTACCTGTCACGATTACGGACCCGCTCAACCGTTTGGTCACAGGATTAGATAAAGAGAACTTCCAACTCTTTGAGGGCAAGGACGCGCAGGAAATACGACATTTCTCGAGCGAAGACGCCCCGGTATCGATCGGGGTCATCTTTGACATGAGCGGGAGCATGGCCAGCAAAATCGAGCGCGCACGGGAAGCGGTGATCGAGTTCTTCAAGACCGCCAACCCGCAGGACGAATTTTTCATGGTCGCGTTCGCCGATAAGCCGCAGGAGATCGCTGACTTTACCTCTTCCGTGGAGGACATCCAGGGCAAGCTGGTGTATACCGTCCCAAAGGGCCGGACGGCGCTGTTGGATGCGATTTATCTCGGCGTCAGCAAAATGCGGCAGGCTAAGTATCAAAAGAAGGCTCTGCTCATTATTTCCGACGGAGGCGACAACCACAGCCGCTATACCGAAGGCGAAATTAAATCCACGGTCAAAGAGGCGGATGTACTGATCTACGCGATCGGGATCTATGACCATTACATGGCCACTCCCGAGGAGGCATTGGGTCCGGCTCTGCTGGGCGAAGTCGCGGAAATCACCGGCGGCCGCTCTTTTACCATCGATAACCCCAACGACTTGGGTGATGTAGCGACGAAGATTGGGATTGAATTGCGCAATCAATATGTACTTGGATATCGTCCAAAAAACCCCGGGCACGACGGCAAATGGCGTAAAATAAAAGTGAAACTGATACCGCCAAAAGGATTGCCGCCGCTAAAGGTGTACGCCAAGACGGGGTACTATGCTCCTTCGGAATAGTCGGGTTCCGGTTTTATTGCTTGTTTTTCTTTTTACCGCCCTAGCGTGCCGGCACCAGGCAGTCCTAGCCCAAGCGCCAAACCCAGCGAACCAGCAACCAGCGCAGTCTCCGCAGGCTCCAAGCCAGCCGCCGCAAGGACAAGCATCTCAAAGCCCAAGCCCGCAATCCCCAGCCCCGACTGAGAAAAGCCAGAGTCCAGAAAACCAGGACCAGCAGAACCAAGCTCAACCGGGCGCCAGCCAACAAAAGCAGGATCAGGGACAAATCTCCAGCGACAACGGAGTCTTTGTCTTCACCAAAGAAGTCGAAGAAGTCGTGCTGCACGCTACCGCCATGGACGACAAGAACCACCTGGTCACGACCCTCGACAAGAGCGCTTTCAGTGTCTTTGAGAACAATCAGCCGCAGGCGATCACTTCGTTCCGGCACGAGGACGTGCCCGTGGCCATGGGCATTGTGATTGACAACTCAGGCTCTATGCGGGAAAAGCGGGACAAGGTGAATAAGGCTGCGCTGAACCTGGTACGTTCCAGCAACCCTCAAGATCAGGTCTTTGTGGTCAACTTCAATGACGAGTATTACCTCGACCAGCCGTTCACCAGTGACATCAACAAATTGCGTGAGGCGCTGGAGAAAGTCGAAGCAAGAGGTGGCACCGCGCTCTACGACGCGATTGTGGCCTCGTCCGATTACATGAAAAAGAACGCCCGACTGCAGAAAAAGGTCCTCTTCGTTGTGACCGACGGAGAGGACAACGCCAGCCGGGAGTCTCTGGAAGAAGCAATTCGCCGACTGCAAGAGGAGAATGGCCCCACGGTGTACGCAATCGGCTTGCTCGGAGAAGAGAAAGCGCGCCGTGCCCGGCGGGCATTGGAAACAATTGCCCAGCGAACCGGAGGAATTGCATTTCTTCCCCGAACCCTCGACGAAGTGGACGAGATCAGCCGCACCGTGGCCCACGACATCCGCAACCAGTACACCATCGGATACAAGCCCTCGACCCCGAAGAGCGCTGGCGGCTACCGTGCCATCCGCGTCGAAGCCCGCGCCAAGGGATACGGCAAGCTCGTGGTCCGCACCCGCAGCGGATATTATCCTGGCCAGGAGCACGCGCCCCAGTGATCCGCTAAACAACCACTTGGGGACAGCCGCCCTCGGCTGTCCGGCCGAGGAAAGCTCGACTCCAAGGCTGAAAACGATAAGAATCGCGCGTTTTGCCGCATCCGCGCTCACACGGGGGAGACGTCCATCTCCGTCCTTGGCAGGTCTATCACACCAAAGCTACGCCCTTCGGTGCGATTGACGGCTTCGCCCCGCTTCCGTAACCTGTAGAGTGCAGAAGACAACCATTGAGCGATCCCGCCTGCAGGTTACTGACGACATCACGCAGCTCGTCGGCGAAACTCCAATCCTCAAGCTCAAGCGAATTGTGCCCGCCGGTTCGGCAGAGGTTTATGCCAAGCTGGAGTACATGAATCCCGGCGGAAGCGTGAAGGATCGCGCCGCGATTGGGATTATCGGCCGGGCCGAAGAGCAAGGTCTGCTCAAGCCGGGAGGGACGATCGTCGAAGCCACCGCGGGAAATACCGGCATCGGGTTGGCCCTCATTGGCGTGAATCGCGGTTATAAGGTTGCACTGTTCGTCCCGGAGACGTTTTCGGAGGAAAAAGTAATGATCATGCGGGCCCTCGGCGCCGAGGTCACCCGCACCCCGGACGACGAGGGCATGCAAGGAGCGATCAACCGAGCCAGAGAGTTGGCCTCTAAAGATCCCAACGCATTCATGGCCGCTCAGTTTGAAAATCCTGCCAATCCGGATTACCACTACGAAACCACCGCCCGCGAAATGTTTGAGCAAATGGACGGACAGATCGACGCCGTCGTGCTTGGCGCCGGAACCGCGGGCACCTTTACCGGCGTAGCCCGCTACATGAAGAAGCACTTACCTAAAGTGCTGGCCGTGGCTGTGACCACGCAGGGCTCAGTGCTTGGAGGTGGACAGGCCGGTCCTCATAAGGTGGAAGGGATTGGATCGAGCTTCATCCCCAAGACATTCGACGCTTCAGTGTGCGACGAAGTTTTGGTTGCCAATGATGTTGAAGCCTTCGGCATGGTAAAAGAGTTGGCGGCACGCGAGGGCGTGCTTTCCGGCTCCAGCGGCGGAGCGAACGTGTTCGCATCGTTACAGATCGCGCGGCGGTTGGGACCGGGGAAGCGCATCGTTACCATAATTCCAGATTCAGCCGAACGCTATCTGTCCAAGAAAATTTTTGAAGGTGGCATCTAGCGACACGTTGCAAGCAACGTCTCTACCTTAACAACAATCATGTCGAAAAATAAGCTCTCCGGTTTTGCTACTCGCGCAATTCACCTCGGGCAGGAGCCCGATCTTGAAAGCGGCGCCGTCTCACCACCCATACATCCAACCTCAACCTACGTTCAGCAAGAGATCGGAAAGAACAAAGGGTACGAGTATGCCCGGGTTTCGAATCCGACGCGCACTCGTTTGGAGGAAAACCTGGCCGCTCTTGAAGGTGGAGGGTCTTCGCGCGTCTTCGCCAGCGGCATGGCGGCAATCAACGCCATTTGCACCATGTACAAGTCAGGCGACCACGTGGTGTGTGGCCACAACCTTTATGGCGGCGTGCCCCGCCTGTTCAACCAGGTGCTGACCGGATACGGAATCGAGTTCACCTACGTCGACACTTCCGAGGTTCGAAACGTGGAACGCGCCATTCGCAAAAGGACGCGCATGGTGTACGTGGAGACGCCTACCAATCCACTAATGGCACTTGCCGACCTTGAGGCGATCAGCAAGGTTTGCCGCTCCAAGAACGTGGAACTGGTGGTGGACAACACTTTCATGTCTCCATACTTCCAGCAGCCGATTGCGCTGGGCGCAGATATGGTTGTGCACTCGACGACGAAGTTCCTCAACGGGCACAGTGATGGTCTAGGGGGAGTCGTAGTTTGTACCAGGCCCGAGCAGGCCGAGGAACTGAGTTTCGTACAGAAGACCGCGGGAGCGATTCTTTCTCCCTTTGAGTGCTGGCTGGTGCTGCGCGGAGTCAAAACACTGGCGGTGCGCATGGAGCAACACGATCGCAGCGGCAGGGTCATCGCGGAATTTCTTGCGCAACACAAGAAGGTGAAAAAGGTTTTTTATCCCGGGCTGCCCGATCATCCGCAACACGAACTTGCCCGGAAACAGATGACGGGCTTTGGCTCCATGATCTCGTTTGAAACCGGCTCGCTTTCGAATGCCAACAAGATGCTGAGAAAACTCCAGGTCTGCTCGCTGGCGGAATCGCTGGGCGGTGTGGAAACCCTGATCTCGCATCCCGCGACCATGACTCACGCGGGGTTGGGCGAAAAGGGGAGAAAGCAGATTGGCATCACCGACGGCATGGTCAGGGTTTCTGTCGGCATCGAGAACGTGGAAGACATCATCGCCGACCTCGACCAGGCGCTGGCCGCTGTTTGAGACACATCGCCGCGGCAGTTCATGTCCACCCCCACCCCAACACGCGAGTGGAACGCCACCGACTACCATCGTATTTCCCAGCCACAAGTCAGTTGGGGGAAAAAAGTCCTGGCGAGAATTCGTTTGCGCGGCGACGAGATGATCATGGATGCCGGTTGCGGCACCGGCCGGCTAACCGCCGAGTTGTTGCAGAGCCTGCCGCGGGGTCGAGTTGTGGGCGTGGACCTTTCCCAAAAGATGCTGGCCGGTGCACGAGACTATCTAACACCTTTCGGTGGGACCATCTTGCTGGTGGCTGCTGATCTGCAGGATCTTCCTTTCGAAAGGATTTTCGACGGCATTTTCAGCACGGCCGCTTTTCATTGGGTTCTGGACCACGACCGTCTGTTTCGTAGCCTCTTCCGCGCGTTGCGGCCCGGCGGATGGTTGTTGGCGCAGTGCGGCGGCGGCCCGAATCTGGCCAGCCTACGCAAACGAGCCAATGAACTTGCGGCCAGTGCGAAGTACGCGCGGTACTTTGCCGGTTTTCGCGAGCCCTGGACCTTCAATGATGCTGAAACTGCCGCGACAATTCTTCGGCGCGCAGGATTTGCAGAAGTAGAAACTAGCCTGGAACCTGCGGTGACCGTCCTGGAAGACCTACCGAAGTATTCAGAGTTTGTGCGCACGGTCATTCTTCGTCAACATCTCGAGCGAGTCCCAGACGCCGGACTGCGCACGGAGTTTGTTGCTGCACTCGCGCGCCAGGCCGCGACCGACAATCCTCCGTTCTCGCTCGATTACTGGCGACTGAATTTGAACGCGAAGACTCCCGAGTAACGTTCCACTGCTATGCTGAACGGAAAGAATGAAATTTGCTTGGCGGGTACCCGTTTCGATCCGTCATTCCACCGAATCCTCAAGCCACTTGAGATATTCTGGACTTGCGTCTTCCATCGAGATCGACAAACATTCCGGCAACTCGTAGGAGTGCATTTCGAGAATGGCATCGCGTACGCGCTCAAACGGAGCGGCGGTTTTAATCCACAGCAACCATTCCTCGGCCTCTTCCACTTTGCGCTTCCAGCGATATATCGACACGACCTTCGGAACAATGTTTACGCAGGCTGCCAGCTTACGGTCGACTAATGTTTCCGCAATCCGGCGCGCCTCATCGACCGATCCGGCGGTTGTCATGACGATTCTCTTGTCAGTCATATAAAATCAGCCCTCGGCAGTTTGCTTACGCGCATCAAAGCTTAGCACTTTGTAATTGTAGCGCCGGCATCCCCTCGGCTTCGCTCGGGGCAGGCTTTGCCGGCTGTCCTGAGGCATCCTGCCCCAGAAGCGGGCGAGACGCCCGCTGAACAGCCGCCGAGACGGGGGGCTACGGTGAATCTATGGCGGCCCAAATAAAGTTTGGCACATCGGGATGGCGCGCCGTAATGGCGGAGGAGTTCACCTTCGCCAATGTGCGGCGAGCGGTCAGCGGGATCGCGCGCTACGTGGCTTCGCAGAAGCCGTCGGGCGCCCGCGTAATTGTCGGCCGGGATCCGCGATTCCTGGGTGAAACGTTCTGCTCGATGGCGGCCGAGATTCTAACCGACCACGGCATCACCCCGCTAGTGATCCGCGACGCCGCGCCTACGCCGGCGATTTCGTACGCGGTAATTCAAGAGCACGCGGATGGGGCTATGAACTTTACCGCATCCCATAACCCGCCAGAGTACAACGGCATCAAGTTTTCCACTTCTGACGGAGCACCTGCGTTGCCGGAGGTGACCCAGCGAGTCGAGGCAGAAATTACCGCCTTCGACCGCGACGGCGGAGTTTCGCCGCGCGCAGCATCCAAGGCGGCCGCGCAGTCTCTCGATCCGCGCGACATGTACCTCGCGCGGCTGCGTGAAATCATTGACTTCAAGGTTATCCAAAAAGCCGGCCTGCGCGTGGTCTACGATCCTTTGTGGGGAGCCGCTCGCGGGTATCCAGACGCCCTATTGCGCGCTGCCGGCGTCGAGGTCGCTACGGTCCACAACTATCGCGATGTGCTCTTTGGCGGACATGCTCCCGAGCCTGATGATCATCTACTGCAGGACCTTCGTGAACAAATGCGGGCGATCAAGGCTCATATCGGTATCGCAACCGATGGCGATGCTGACAGGTTTGGCATCGTCGATGAAGACGGCACGTTTTTTCAGCCCAATTACATCATTGCACTGTTGTTCGATTACCTGGTGGAAACCCGGGGCTGGAAAAATGGAGTAGGAAAGTCGGTAGCGACGACTAACATGATCAATGCACTGGCCCGGCACCACGGGGTTGAGCTGCACGAGACGCCAGTGGGATTCAAATACATCGGTGAACTAATCAAGCAGGACAAGGTCGCGATTGGCGGCGAGGAGAGCGCCGGACTCTCCATCCGCCATCACGTGCCCGAGAAAGATGGGATTCTGGCCGGACTCCTTTGTTGTGAGATGGTGGCGCGAAGAGGCAAATCACTAGGGCAGCAATTATGCGACGTATTTGTCAAAGTTGGTTCCTTTTACCCCCAGCGAGAAAACTTCCGCTTGACGCCGGAAGTCAAAGAGAAGTTCACTGAGAAGCTAAGGCAAAATCCTCGGGATTTCTTCGGCCGAAAAGTGAAAGATGTGGTTCGCACGGACGGCCTCAAGTTGGTCTGCGAGGATGGTTCGTGGGTGTGCTACCGCCTTTCCGGCACCGAACCGGTGGTTCGAGTTTATTACGAGGCTGGTAGCGCCGAGGAATTGGTGAGGCTGAGCGCAGCGGCAAAACAATGGATCTTCGACTAGGACGTCTTCCCAAAATTCGTATCTTGCCACGTTCAGAAGACAGGCTGCGGACGCTGGTGGAGCGTGCTCCGCGAGCTGAAGCTTGGGCGGATCGAACCGTGGCAAGACTTCGTCCCAGGCTCACATTTCTCTATGCCATTCGGCGCAGATTGGCCACAGTCGCGGTAGCTGTGCTCACGATATGGCTATTTGCGCACGTGATGTTTGGCGCCAATGGCATGGTGGTGTACCGGCAGAAGAAGACCGAATACCAAAGTCTGCGAAAGCAGATTGACGATTTGCAAAAGGAAAATGACCGTTACACGCGACAGGTGAAGTCATTGCAAACACCCGATATTAACGCAATTGAGAAGGAGGCTCGGGAACAATTGCATTATGCCCGTCCGGGTGAAGTGGTGTACGTCGCGCCGTCACCGCCACATGCCCCGGAAACAAACGCGGCTCGGAAGTAACGTCGTTCTTCCGGCGATTTCACCACAATCGATTTATGGTATAGTTCTGGTCAATTCTTTGATAATTAAGATGGAGTGGCTCCCGACTTGTGTGCGTGTGCAGCGGAATGCCGGGCAAGTAGAGATACTTCCAAATCTGCGGTTTAACCGCTAAAAGAGGTGTGCTATGAAAAAAGTGCTGATGAGTTGTGCTGCCGTCTCGGTTTTGTTCTTAATAGTTTCGATAGCCTCCGCGGCAGATCAGTCCGCGACCGTGAATGGGTACGTGAGCGATTCCATGTGCGGCGCCAAAGGCGCCAATGCGAGCCACGCCGCCTGCATGACCAAGTGCCTGGGAAAGGGCGCCAAGGCGGTCATTGTCACCGATAGCGATTCGAAAGTAGTGAACGTCGATAACCCGGACGTTCTCAAGGGACATGAGGGACATCACGTGGCGGTCACTGGGGAAATGAAAGGTGATTCTATTCACGTAGAGAGTGTGAAAATGCTCTGATTTGTGCAAGCAAAAGAAAAGGGCGGCTCGTTGCCGCCCTTTCTCTTTTGCAGAGGCTAACGCACTACGCCTTCCAAGGGCGAACTTGCAGTCGCATACAGTTTCCTGGGCATACGACCGGCGAGATAGGCTTGGCGTCCGGCCAGGACGGCATGTTTCATGGCTTCCGCCATCAGCACGGCGTCCTGCGCACCAGCGATGCCGGTGTTCATCAACACTGCGTCCGCCCCAAGCTCCATCGCAATCACTGCGTCGGAGGCTGTTCCCACACCAGCATCCAGTATCAAAGGCACACCGGTAATCATTTCTCGCAGGATCCGGATGTGGGCAGCGTTCTGTATTCCCAGGCCACTACCGATGGGCGCTCCTAAAGGCATAATCGCGCTGGCGCCGGCATCGAGCAGGCGCTTGGCAAACACGATGTCATCCGAGGTATAGGGGAGGACGGTGAAGCCTTCCTTCACCAGGACTCGCGTAGCTTCCAGTGTGGCCTGCACATCGGGATAGAGCGTGGCCTGATCGCCGATGACCTCGAGCTTAACCCAATCCGATAGCCCGACCTCGCGTCCCAGGCGGGCGGCGCGAATGGCCTCGTCAGCGGTGTAGCAGCCAGCCGTGTTGGGCAGCAGAAAGTATTTGCTGGCGTCGATATAGTCGAGCAGCGATTCCTTGCTGCGATCAAGATTCACTCGGCGCACGGCTACCGTGACCATCTCGGCACCACTGGCTTCCAGCGCTCGCGCGGTTTCCTGAAAGGACTTATATTTTCCCGTGCCTACAATCAGGCGCGAACGAAACTCACGCCCGGCAATGATCAATGTGTCTGTCATGCTCCCTATTGTAACCAAACGGAGCGAAGAGAACTGGTTTCATCCTTGGCCCTGCTATAGAATTCCCGGCACACACGAACATTCGAGGAACAAGCCGTGAAATTTGCGAAGATTGTCTTTTGGATCGCCGGCATTTGGGGAGTGCTGGTCATCACTCCGCTTTACTTTATGTTTGATGTGATCAGCCGGAATGATCCGCCGCCGATCACGCATCCGGGATTTTTCTACGGATTCGCCGGAGCTGCGCTGGCATGGCAGATCGCGTTTTTCTTCATCGCGAAAGACCCGGTACGCCATCGACCGTTGATGATCCCTTCCATATTTGAAAAATTCAGTTACGGGACGGCCGTAGTCGCACTAGTTCTGGAAAGGCGCATGCACCCGTCAGATCTCGCCTTCGGTGGGGTCGACTTGTTGCTCGGCATTCTGTTTGTGGTCGCTTATTTCAAGACACGGCTGCACGCTAGTTAGATGTTATGGATGTCGAACTGGGCACGGTCCGACTATGGCGGCGATGGCTTTTCGCTCTGTTCTCCCGGCGTCCCCACCCTTGCCTCGGGATAAATCTTGATCCAATGGTTTCGCACCTCAGGGCTGACTTTCCGGCCATTCCAATTAAAAACGATGAGGCTTGTCTGCTCTTTTGGCATATGGCAATCGACGCAGTTGTTTGCGATTTGTTGTCCCATTTTCGGGTGGCTCTGGGCCTTATGGCAGTGCAGGCAATTTTCGGAAAATGCTGTCAGATCCTTCTGGGTCGTGTGCACATCGTGGCAGGTCAGACAAGTCATGGTTGATGACTGGAAGCATCGGCTTTTCTTCAGCAGTTCGACCTGGCTCCCGTGGACATCGATCGGCGCATCGGGGTCGGGTTGTGGCAACTCCAGGTACTTTTCCAGAGGTTCACCTGGGATATAGGAAAACGGTGGCAGAAGCGGCGTGCCATGCCCGGCGTGGCACCAGGCGCAAAGATCCATCTGGCGGTCTCGCGAGAATCGCGCCGGATTGAGGATGGCGGGGACTGATCGGGTATCCGGCGATTTCGAGTTGAAGTGCTGCACGTGTGCACGTCCTGGCCCGTGACACTTTTCGCAGGTTATGCCAACCATAAAGCCAATCTGGCTGTAACGATTGACGGGGGGTGCGAGCGACTCGAAATAACTTCCGTGGCATTCAAGGCAACGTGGACTTATTGGCCGATCGAAATACGCAACGCCGTCGCGATAGCCGGGACTATTTACCCAGCCAACTTCGTTCCAGTAAGACACAGGCAGCTGAAAAAGTAAGTCACTTTTCCAGAATAGAAAAGTTTGGCCCTTGCCTCCCGACCCCACGACGAGGCCGATGCGCTCGCTGCGTGAAGTCGTGTACGGCGGTATTCCCTGCACCGCCGTCTGGAAGAAATCGCCTTCTTTTTTTTCCATTCGAAAAAACAGATCGGGATTCGAGGTCTTGAGAATGTTTACGTCCGGGCCAAAGTTCCCGAGGATGGAAGATTTGTCGGGCAACTTGGACGTCAGATAGTGGGCGGTTCGATGAAAGGATTCGACCTTGTCTTGATGACACGTCCGACAAGCATCATCACCAACGTAGTTTTCGCGGGGCTCTGGCTTCGGGGACGAGTTCGCTGCGGGGATCGACAAAGAACTACTCTGACCCGCGGCCTCCAGCGCCAGAAGAAGCGGCACAATCACCAGCAGTTTGGGTTTAAGACTCATTTCCGCCGGCCCGCATTCAAGATCACACTTATGGGTTCACTTCCATTTCGGCTGGCCCTCCATGATTGTGATGTAGCGGTCAACAGGAAGGTCAGTGAAGCGCTCCGTCGCGACGCTGGGTAAGGGCCATTTGATTTCCAACCAGTCAATCTTTGTCCGCTCACCCAGGCCGAGAACCACGCGTGGGTCATGCGAAGAAAGGAAGCTGCCGCCGCCAACCTTCATTCGGTGACGCTTCAGATCGCCAGCCTGGTATGTGATGCGGGCGCCAATTGCATCGCGATTCGATTTTGTTCCAACCAGATTGAGGCCCACCCAGTGATGTTGTTTGGCCGCATTGTTTCGCAACAAAAGTGGCGCCCCATCGTTGACCGATACAAGCACGTCGACCGCGCCGTCGTTATCAAAATCACCGATTGCCATTCCGCGGGCGGAGAGCGGTTTCGCGAAAATCGGGCCGCTCTCTGCGGTTACGTTCTGAAAACCCTTGCCGTTGTTGTGGAATAGAAGCATTGGTTCCTGGTAGCTTACGTCTTTGCGGACAACCTGAATCAGGTCGTCCGGATTGCCATTGCAAAGAAGTAAATCAAGATTGCCATCATTGTCATAATCAAAAAACTTCAATCCCCAGCCGCTCATCAAGCGGGTCGCGGACGCGATCCCCGCAATGCCAGCTTTGTCATCGAAAGTCTCATCGCCATTGTTCTGATACAACGAATACATTTCGTGGTCGATGTTGGCAACAAAAAGATCCATCCAGCCGTCCTCGTTGAAGTCGGCGGAATCCAGGCCCATCCCGGAGCGCGGCCGACCGGCCTCGCTGTATGCGACTCCCGCTTGCGCGCCGATCTCTTCGAACTTTCCGCCTCCGCGGTTGACGTGCAGAAAGTTTTGCACCGTATCGTTGGCGACGAACAGATCCATTAGGCCGTCGTTGTTGATGTCGGTTGCAACCACTCCCCACGCCTTGCCCAGGTGATTGCCAATTCCTGAACTCTTGCTGACGTCAGTGAATGTCCCGTCTCCGTTGTTATGAAACAGCCAACTGGCCATCGGCTTGTATAGCCGTGGAACGCAGTATCCCGGACTGTCGCCAGCGGCGCAGGGAAGGTTTTTGGATTTGTCGAAGTCCACAAACCGGCATACAAACAGATCCAGACGGCCGTCGTGGTCGTAGTCGAACCAGACTGCACTCGAAGACCACCCCGGAGCGGCGACACCAGCTTTCTCGGTCACATCGGTGAACGTGCCGTCTCCGTTGTTGTGATACAGGATGCTTCTGCCATACTGCGTAACGTAAACGTCAGGGAAACCGTCGCCGTCGTAATCGCCCACGGCTACGCCTTGGCCATAGCCGCCAGCACTCACACCCGCCTTCTGGGTTACGTCAGTAAAAGTTCCGTCACGGTTGTTTCGGTACAGAGCGTTGCGGAGGGGAGGATTCGGGTTGAAGAAATCACATTGTCCGCTGTTGACCAGGTAAATGTCCATCCAACCATCGTTATCGTAATCGAGGAACGCGCAGCCTGCGCCCGTGGTCTCCGGCAGGTACTTTTGCGGGGACTTGCCTGCGGCGTGCCTCCAAGTAATGCCACTCACTGCTGGAGAAACTTCCTCGAAAGGATAAATGGCATCGGGCCGCGCGCGAGCGAGCCGAGAGAAAGACGGGACAGCCAGGCTCGTTGCCAATCCACGAAGAAAGTGGCGTCTCGAGAAAAAAAATGTTCTTGGAGTCGGCGATGAAGTCACGATTTAATTCTTGATACAGAGTTCTAGTTCGGCTTTGCCTGCGATTGCGGATTGTCTTCTCCCGCCGCGCCCTTCTGGGTTAATTGCCTTTGAATGGCAAATTGCTTGTCGCCGTCTTCCTTGCGGCCGGTACGGCTGTACGCAATGGCAAGCAAATAATGCGGAGCTGGATTTTCGGGCTCGAGTTTGACTGCATTCTCCAGGGGCGCAATCGCTTCGGAAAATCGCTTGGCTGAGCCCAGACAAGCTCCCAGTCCAACAAAGGCGTCGCCGAAGCTGGGATCCAGCTTCGCAGCACGGGAAAAATGCGGAATGGCCTCATCCCACTGCTGATTCTGTTGCGCAAGCGCGCCCAGCACGTACTCGGCGCCCGCATTCGATGGATCGATCTCGAGTTCCCGTTGCATCTCTTTCTTCGCCTCTTCGGCTAGGGTTGGGGGCGGATTGGGCTTGGAGAGCAACAGCCGGCCCAGTCGAAAATGGATGCCCGCCATGCGCGGGTTCTGCTCTAAGATCAGGCGATATTCCTTGGCGGCCTCATCCCATTTTCCTTGCGTCTCGAAAGCCTCGGCGTTGAGCTCATGCGCCGGCGCGGACTTGGGCGCAGCGGTGGCCAATTCCGCCGCGGCGCGGGTCGACAGATCCGAATACGTATGAACTGACAGGTAGAGAACTTCAGGATCGTGTGAGAATTCGCGATTCAAGAAACGAAGAAAGTCCTCCGCCGCATCCGGCTGATCGGCAAACATCGCGCAGCGCACGCCAGCAAAGCCGACGCTGCGCTTGAGGTCCTTGTCCGTGGTGTGTGCAGAGGCTTGCTTCAAAAGGGGCAGCGCTTCCTTGCAGTGACCAGACTGCGCAAGGCTCACCGCTCGTTCAGCGGAGGACGCGACATCAGGAGCGGATGCCTTCTTGGAAGCTTGGGCAAAACACCCTGTAGCCACGGATCCCCAAAGCACCGCACAAATCAGAAACTCATGGAGAGGTCTAAACATAACCAGGGCAGGCTCGGGGGAGACGCCTGCCCTCATAGTACAACGCTATGGCTCAGAAGTAGAACTTCAGAGCGAACTGCAACTGCCGCGCATCCTGGGTCGAGCTGCTGACCCCGAACGTTCCAGTACAACAACTATCGTTCGGTACCGCGAAGTTGGGGTGATTGAATGCATTTAGGAAGTCCGTACGGAACTGAATCTTCATGGTTTCAGTGATCGGGAAATTCTTTTGCAGGCTGATGTCTGCATCAACGTAGCCCGGACCAATTACTGGGCCTTGAGCCGCGCAATTTCCAAATGTGCCCGGCGCCGCATTAGAGAATGAACCCTGACCAAACCACTGGATACCCTGAACGCTAACCGTCTTGGGGTAAGTGACCGGGCCGTTGCAGTCGGGACGATTCTCCGGACTGCCGGTTCCCGAGTTGCTCGCTCCGTAGAGAGAAAGCGGAAAACCAGTATGCCAGGAAACAATCGGGTTGACTGACCAGTTGCCAACGATGGCATTCGCGACTGCCGGCATGTCGTGTCCAAATTGTTTGCCCCGGCCAACCGGCAACTCATAGACTGCATAAGCACTGATCACGTGCGTACTGTCCCAATAGCATCGCGCGTAATCACCGGCCGGGTTATAGAGGTTTTGCCAGTAGTTCCCGGAGGGTCCGGCCTGAGTGGTAGTGCCCCAGGTTCCGTAATAACCGTCGTCGTTGGTCATGCACTTCTCGTAGGTGTAGGAAACCTGGCCCTCGAGTCCGTGACTATAGCGCTTCTGCAGCACCACCTGCAGCGCGTTATAGTTCATGTTGCCCGCGGAAGCAGTGTTCTTCACATTGCCGAATCCGTTTGGTCCAAAGGTTGGCGACGTGGTGGTGACTCCGTCGATGACCGTTCCCGTCGGATTTTGACCGCCGATCAACGGATACGTCACCGTGCCATTCGGTTGCAGAAACCCTTGGGACAACCACTCGGGAACCATCAAGTGAGTCGTGCTCTGGCCAACGTAGCCAACCTGAAGAGTCGTATTGTTGGCAATTTCGCGCTGGACCGAGAGGTTCCACTGGTTCGCAACTGCCGGCTGGACCTTCCCACTCCAGGCCAGCATCGTGGCCCCGATAAAAGGATCGGCCGCCGGCGCTGCTATAGCAAATGCCGAATTGGTGCTATATCCCGCGCCGGTGGCCACGTTGTTTGCCTCAACCTGCGGGGCTGTGTATGGCGGATTCTGCGGAAGGCGTAGATTGGTCCCCGTGCCCTCGAGATAAGACGAGACGGAGTAGGCGCCACGAACCACGGTTTTGTTTGACCCACCGGGGCTCCAGGCGAAGCCGATGCGAGGCTGGAAGTCCGGCAATCCATAGGCGCTCTGGTAGAGTCCGCGGCTGAATCCATTGGTCCCCACAATCCCGGCGGGTACAGGTGTGTTCCCGATGAATTCCAGGGCGCCGGTGTTGATATTGACTCCGACCTGGCGATTGTTGGTTTCAATCCACGGAGTCCGGGCTTCATAGCGGAGGCCGATGTTCACGGTCAGAGTGCTCGTAACCCGCCAGTCGTCTTGAACAAAGCCAGCGAAGAGCCAGTCGCGCTGATGCCATTCTCCGGAGCTTGTGCCCCGACCTGCAACCTCCGGAAGACCAAGCGCCCAATCAGCAGACGGGTCGCCACCAGCGCCGTTCCCTGAATAGTTCCCACCGAGGCCGTTTCCATAGAGTATGGAACCCAGCTCGCCGGCATTGCCGCTGTAGAAGACGTTGAGGTTGTAACGATTCATCTGATAGCCCGTCTTGATGATATGCCGGCCATGAGTGTAAATAAGCACATCATCAAATTGGGTCACAGTGGAGGAAAATTTTTCCGTAACGCTTGCGGAGCCCAGATTGGTCAGCGTCCCCGTGGAGGGATTAGTGATCGAGCCACCGGCAAAGCCAAACAGCGGAAGACCATCTATGCCGGCAGGATTGCCATTCGCGAGACCGATCGAGTTCCCCAAGGCTCCGACCGAACTGGCGAATGTAGTCAGCCCATGCGGCAGCTTGACGTAGTTCATTCCAAAGCGCGCTTCGTTGAGCAAGTTAGGCGAAAACGTATGGTTCCAGCTGAGCGCTCCACTCTGCAGATAAGCTTCGTTCACCATATTGCCTAACAAGGCGACGGAGTTGTTCAGAGGGTCATACTGATCCCCCTTGGAATACCGAAACGAGACGTGGTCCTTTTCGGTCGCGTTGTAATCAATTTTGAAGTCACCCTGATCCGAATTGTATTGTTGGTCGATAACGTTAACCGCTTGCCCAAAGCCACTGGGCAGCGTAGCCACGGATTTTGGATACAGCGAGTTTGTAACCAGGGCCGTGAATGCGGGGTTCAGCATATTCGCGGGAATAATGTTGCCGGCAAACTTTTGTCTTGCAGCGGGAGCCAGGATCGAACAGGGAGTGCTCGAGGTTCCGCCTGTCCCAGCCGCACACGGGTTGTATAGCTGGGTGCCCGGAAGCAGAGCACTAAAGTTGCCTGCGATCTCGGCAGGAGTGAGGACGGTGACGGTGCTCGAGGTCGCTGGATGGTCCAAACGTCCACCCTGGTAATCAGCAAAAAAGAACAGCTTGTTCTTTATGATGGGGCCGCCGAACGTCCCACCGAACATATTCCAACGCAACTTCGGCGTGGGCAGGACACCGGTCGGAGTTCCGCGCGTCAATCCATTCTCCCACTTGTTGGCGTTGAAATAATCGTTGCGGAAGAACTCGAATACATCCCCGTGGTACCGGTTGGTACCTGACTTAATCGTGGCATTGACGATTCCTCCGTTGTAGTTGCCAAACTCCGCGGAAGCGTTCTGGGTAATGATATTGAACTCGCCGATCGCGTCGGGGGAGGGTGTGAAGCCAAGAAGATTATCGGACGCCTGGTTGTTATCGATGCCGTCCAGCAGGAAGTTGTTGGCCTGCTCGCGGTTTCCATTGATATAAGGGCGGCCTGACTCCTCGGCGGTGTTGGATCCGAGATTCATCCCCGCGGGATCCACCGAGACAGACCCAGGAGAGAGCAGGGTCAACTGCACATAGTTGCGTGTCGCCAGTGGCAGATTGTCGGCCGTTCTGGAATCGATGACGTTGTTGACCTGGGCATTCTCCGTCTGCAGTACGGGGGCCGAGCCGGTCACTTCCAGAGTTTCTGAAACTTTTCCAATCTTCATCTGGAAGGTGAGACGGGCGGTCTGATTGAGCACCAGCGTAAAGGGCTGATGAACGGCGGTGTCAAATCCTGGCGCCGTCGCCTTAACCTCGAAGGTGCCTACCGGCAGATGGGTCAGGTTGAACGCGCCATCGTCGTTGGTCTGGGCGCTATAGATGGTGCCATGGTCGACGTCACGCGCGATAACTGCGGCAGACCTTACCGGCGCGCCGCTGGGATCAACCACCGTCCCTACAATTGCGGCGGTGACTTCCTGGCCCAACGCCGTTTGCAGCGCTCCAAAAAGTCCGATCAATAGCAACAGGGCAAGCCCAACTCTCAGCGACGTTTGCATCACCACACCTCCACAGAAGACATCTCGATTTGGACCTGAGGAATTAACAACACGTCCGCATCACGAAATAGGACTGGCCAATGCTATATAGTAGTTGGTACATCATCGTCAAGGAAAAAATGAAAAGATTGTTAATTTTTTCCGGCGGTCAATAGTGTTATTGGGCTATAGCACACGGGTCGGGCCAAGATCACAGCTTTCCGATCAAGACTTCGCCCTCTCCTGTGGAAAATGATGACCGCGAGGATACGCAAAATAGAATAGATTGCTCTAGAAATCAATATCTGCGCTATTATTTGTCGCCAGACTCTTTACAAGTATCATCGAGAAGATTAAGGTGGGAAGTCTTTACGCAGCAGGCGTCTGCTCTATAGCATGTGTGGATATGCTCTATAGCACAGACAAACCGCCAGTCAAGTTGATTTATCAATTGGCGAGAACGTTATTATTGATGGGCTAGCTCTATAGCAGAGGCGCACGAAGCATGGTTTAAAGGTTTCCGTTGAGTACAGCGCGGCGCAATGAAATTGATCGATTTTTCAGCCGAATGACTCCGAGGAGCATTCATGCCAAACAACCAAAACGGAACGCCCGCTTATAAAAAGATTCAGGCGACCATCCTGAAGCGTATTGAGAGCGGACATTTGAAGCCGGGCGACGCTGTCGAGTCCGAACGGGAACTGGCGAAAATCCATCGGGTCAGTCTCATGACTGCGCGCCACGCGTTGACCGTGCTGGAACGGGAGGGGATGGTGCAACGCCGCCGTGGAGCGGGGACATTCGTTGCGCCTCCCAAAATTCACTTCAACAAACTGATGGGTTTCACCGAGTTGATGGCTGGGCGAAATCTAAGCGCTTGCTCGAGAGTTCTATCGTTCAGCGTGGTCGACACCGAACATTCCGTTGCAGCCCGTTTAGGTTTGGCCGACAACACCGCGTTGAGCAAGCTTACACGGCTGCGCCTCGGAGCGGATCAACCGTTTGCCCTGGAAACCTGCTACTGGCCGGCCGAGGAATTCAGCCGTCTCACTCGCGCTTCGCTCGCACGCGGATCGCTGTTTTCGATTCTCGAGCGTGACTACAGTATTCAGTTGGCGTACGCCGATGAAGAAGCCGACGCTGCCGCAGCCGAGTCCACCACCGCGAATCTTCTGCAGGTTCCACGCGGACATCCGCTGCTTCGGATTCGCCAAGTGATTTATTCAACCCAGGGAAGAGCGACGCTGTATGTGTTAGGACTGTATCGGTCAGACCGGTACAACCTGTTAGTCCGTAGGTTTCGTTAGAAGTTATGATTTAGAGTCGTTGCTCTTAAGCGCTTGGTAGGCAGCTCCCCAGACCGGAGCATCCTCGTTCAATACAACCGAGATGGGAACACGCGCCAACGCAGGCGCGAACTGGCTCTTCCCACAGAAAGCACGCATAAAGGTGCCGTCGCTCAGCTTCGCCAGAATTTTTGGAGCGATCCCGCCCGCCACATAAACTCCGCCGAGAGCCAGGGTTCGCAATGCCATGTTTCCCGCCTCCGCACCGTATGCTTCTGTCCACAACGTAAGAGTCTCGACGCAAACCGGGCAAGACTGTGCCAGCCCCTGCTGTGTAATCTCTCTTGCCTGATCTACTTCCCCGGCATCGAAGAACGGGTGGCGCAATGAGGGTCTCAGAAATTCATGGATTCTACGGAAGCCCCGGCCAGAAACAATCTCCTCGCATGACACGTAGGGCAACTGCTGGTTCAAATGGGTCAGCAACTCAATCTGGATTTGGGTTCGCGGTGCAAAGTCCGTTTGTCCGCCTTCCGACGGTGCGACTCGATACTGCTGGCCATCCCAGAAAAGAATGGCTTCGCCCAAACCGGTTCCCGCAGCAATTACTGCTTTGGTCGCGTTACGCTCTGGGATTCCTTGATTCAAGATCGCGAAGTCGTTTGATCCAAGCCGATCCAGGCTCAATGCGGTCGCAGCGAGATCATTGAGCAACACTATCTTGTCCAGATGTAGCTTCTCGGCCAAGGCCGATCCGTTCAGGACCCAAGGCATGTTCCCGGCCTGAAGTGACCCTTCGACGACGGCGCCAGCCAAGCCGAATCCGGCCGCCTCAATTTTCTCCTTGCGTGCGCTTCTGTCGGCCCCCGCCGCTTGTTCCAGGAAATCTCCGACGAGATCTTCGAATCCGGAATAGTCTCGGGTCGCAAGCCGGCGCTGGAAGACGGAACGCAGACCTTGCCCTTTTCTGGCGAACAGCCCAAGGCTACATTTTGTGCCCCCGACATCGCCTGCCAAAATCATCGTCGTGCGATACATCTCCTCACTTCGTTCATTCGCAATAATGTTGCCGAGTCACAGGGAATCGTGCATCACAGCGGAACCAATGTTATCAGAGATGAAGAAGGCTACGGCTCGAGGGATTTCCGCAACTGGGTTAGTGGATTTTTGAAGCGGAGTTGCTGACTGATCGGACGAGCAATGAACCGAATCAAAAAAACGATCCGCGACACTCTACAGTCTCGACCGCAAGCTGTAGAGACGTAGCTTGCTACGTCTCGTCCCCGCCGAAACATCGGCAAGCTACTTTTTTACAAAGAGAAAGCCTGATGAACGCAACTACCGTCCACCGAAACTATAACCCAGCGAGACGCCATACCGAGTCACGTAGCCGGAGCTGAATTCGACGTTGTTGTGGATCAGGTACAGACGCGCCTCTGGCCGGACAAAAACATTGTGCCAGACGTAGGCGCGAATGCCTCCGCCGAAATCTCCCATGAAGTGATTGCTGCTGGTGTAATTCGTATAGCCCGCGAAGGAATTAAAGTTGGGGTTTCCGTAAAATCTCAAATCTTCGCCGCCGATGCCGCCCAGCAACTCAGCCGTGATCGATTTAGTAAGCTTCGGGGCCCAGATCGCGTTAATCGCCCAAAAGATTGGACGATAAGGAAAAACGCCTCCGTATTCAGCCTGACTCGCCCTCCACGCGAACTCTCCTTCGACTCCCAAACGGCGGGTGACAAGGAAATCGGCGCTGATGCTCGGGTACAAACCGCCTCTTTCGGAGGGGAAGAAGAACCCCTGCGAACTCGTGGGTGCGCCCGAGGCTAGCGTGCCCATACCAAAAGCAACATCGAACTGCTGGGCGTGGGCCGCGCTTTGAAGAAGGCAAAACACAAAAATGACGGCAAAGACTGTCAGCTTTTTCAAGCTTTTCTCCTAAGGATAGAAAGGAATTTGGATGTAAAGCGCAACCTCAGAGTTGGATTCGGAATCGGCACTCCAATCATCAGCCAGCCTGGCGACCCTGTAAAGCAAAGAAAGGTCAAGAATTGTAACGAATAAAGGTCGTCGTCTGCCTGTTGGAAACCCTAATCCATTGCGAAAGTTGCGCTGGCGCATGACATCCTCGTTATGATCGTGGTTACCTTGGTAACCACGAACCGCTTGGTTCTTTCCCCAATTTGACATACTGTGGGTCCGAGTCTCCTTAATCTATTTCTATGACCCTGCTTGAGAAAATCCCTACAGTCGTAACGGTTGCCGTGCTGGTCGGCATTTTTCTGGCGCTGAAGCGGCACAGCCACTCCGCGCGTTTGCAACTGTGGATGGTGGCCTGGTTCTTGATTTTCACGCATTTCGTCGCGCAACTCCTGGAGCCCGCTACGGGCGACGTCAGTCCGTATCTTCTAGCGATCGACCTGGGTTCGCTACAAGCCGCCGCCGTCGCGTTTGTGGCCTCGGTTTCAGCCGTCGCAGAAGATAAGCGCAAGCGGACATGGTTGCTTCTGGTAACGGGCATACCCTCCGTGGCCTATACGATTTTGGATAGCTATAATCTGCATGCAAGATGGCCCTACGTTCTTTGCCTCCTAACATGCTTTGTGAGCGGAATCGTCTTTCTCTTCTGGGTACGAGAGTTCTCCGGATATGCCGTTTCGCTTGCGCTGGTAAGTGCAGCAGCGGCGGTTTGGGGTATCTGGGGCGCGGTGCATGGCTCCTTTGACGAAGGGTTGACCGTTCTGCTCGGGCTCGGCTTCGCATTGCCCGGTGTTTTCCTCTGCCGGAATTACTGGCGCGCTTCCCCTGGCATTCTGACCGCGGTCGGAGGGTTTTTCTGCTGGGGCGCCGTCTTTCCTGTGGGAATGTTGCTGGATCATTTCGCCCCTCACGCGAACATTCCGGCGGAGCTCTGGAATACTCCCAAGCTGTTTGTGGCATTCGGCATGATTCTGGCAATCGTCGAAGATAAGTCCGAGTCCATCGAAAGCATGCAGCGCAAGCAACGCGCGTTGAATGATCAACTGGAACGTTTCTCGACGATCACCTCGCAACTGCTCAGTGGCGCGACGGTGAACTTACTGTGCAACGAAATCGCCTCCGCCATCACTGAGGTTAGCAATTTCCGCGTCGCTGCGATCCATCTGGATAGTGGGGGCCACGGTTTGCGGGTGGCGGGCGCCAGCGGTTTGTCCCCCGCTCCATTGGCTGAACTGGAAAAGAAAGCCCGCTGCTGGACCGCGGACGACATCAAAGATTTTTGTGTTCGCGGCCGCCAGATCGGGCAGAATTCGTTTCTACTTTCCGCGGCAGAGGCCGCGAAATACGATCCTCTCAAGAGTTCGCTTCGTTACGATCCAAATCCCCACTGGAATACGGGAGACGAACTTCTGATTCCTCTCTGTTCCGCGCGCGGCGGTTATCTCGGATGTATTGGTCTCGATGATCCGCGGGATGTGGAAGCGGTGACTGCCGCGGAGTTAGCGCGTATCGAGCTTCTGGCGGCTGATCTTTCGGTGGCGCTTGAGCTGAAATCGTTGCAGAGCCAGTTGATCCGCTCAGAAAAACTAGCGGCCCTGGGACAGTTAGTGGCCGGTGTTGCCCACGAACTCAATAATCCGCTTACGGCCGTGATGGGCTACGGCGATCTGCTCAGTGACGACGTGCCTACCGGCCCGGCCCGCGACAAACTGGATAAGCTGGTCAACGAGAGCCGCCGCATGAAGAAGATCGTAGAAAATCTGCTGCGGTTTTCGCGGCAAAGCACCATGGATCGTCAGTCGGTTGATTTGGCTCCGGTCGTCAAAGACGTGCTCACCTTGCGAGAGTATTACGCGCATACGCGGGGACTGGAGATTCTCTCCGACATTCGGTCCAACCTTCCACGGGTAGCGGTGGATGAAGATCAGTTCAAACAGATTCTGCTGAACCTGATCAACAACTCGATCGATGCCGTCGAAAATATGGACGGCCCGAAGCGGATTACGGTGCGCGCTTTTGCTCGGGGAAACCGGGCGATCGTCGAAGTAGAAGATACCGGTCCCGGGTTCAAAGATCTAAACCGTGCGCTCGATCCGTTTTATACGACCAAGCCCGTGGGCAAGGGCACGGGGCTGGGATTGAGTATTTGTTACGGCATCGTCAAAGAGCACGATGGCGAGATCAGACTCGCGAATCTGCAACCCCATGGCTCGCGCGTAACCGTCGAGTTGCCCCTCGGAGAATCAAAGGAGTTGAAAAACGCCGCCAAGGCTGCCGAGATGAGCTAACAACTAGCCTCTATAAGTTTCACCAACACTCTTGTCATCCCTCCGGCCAGCACTCTTGTCATCCCGAGCAAAGCGAGGCATCTGGCTTTTGGCCTGCGACGGCGATACTGATGGCGCAGGCAAGAACCTGGATCCCTCACTCGCTCGGGACGACAGTGCGCGGAGGATTAAAGATCGCGTCTCTCGCCATCAGATTTTCAACTATCCACCCGACAACGTGAAATTCACAGTCACCTGGGTCTCCACTTCGACGGGCTCGTTGTTCAAATAATACGGACGATAGCGCCATTGCCGAACCGCATCCATGGCGGACTTCACCAACAAAGGGTGACCTCCGATAACTTGCACATTCTCAATCTTTCCCTCTCGCGAGATCACGGCGCGCAGCACGACGATTCCCTGCACCCGCGCCTGCCGCGCCAACGGCGGGTATTGGGGCTGAACGCGATAGATGAGGTTCCCTTCCATCATGCGGGAAACGCGAGGTGCATGAATCGAAGGCGCCGGAGGAGGCGGCGGCACAATCGCATTCAGTCCTCCGCCAATCGAGTCAAGCACGCCATTTCGAGCCAGTGAATTGCCTGTGCCACCTACCACACCGAGTCCTCCTACATCGACCGGCGGCGGGACACTGGTTTCGTCAACATGCAATATTTCTCGCGGGACGGATCGTGGTGCGATTACCTGACCATCTCGTGACAAGTTGCTGGTCATTTCGCGAGCGCTTCGCATAGGCTGCGGAGGAGGCGCCGGTGGCGGAGTTGGCGCTACCAGCGATGCGATCAATTGCAACTGCGGCAGACCTTGCGTGTAAAGCAGCGGCAGCAGGAGCAGTGCGCCCACGGCGACGGACTGCACCGCAAAGGAAACCAGGGTTGTCAAACCGCGGCGAGAACGGTCAGTCCAAGGACTATCGAGCAGCGAATCAGCGAACATGGTGTCCTCCTCAGTTTTGTTGCTGCTTCTAAGGACACCGGCAGCCTGTCTCGAAGATGCCAGGCAACTACAATTCTGCAAAAAACAAAGGCCGCCTTGGGCGCGGCGCTGAGGAACTTTTGTGGTGTCTAAGGTGTCCCGAGTTGGGGGCTGGCCTGTTTCTTTCTGATCTTACTCAGGAGGGTGCCCTGCCTTTGTCTCTCCGGTTTTTGGAGAGACAAGGGCAGGGATTTTTATTCTCCGACGGCTGAAATGCCCCAGCCTTCGCAAAGAACGCGAAAGGCTGGGCCACCCGTCGGTGATATAGTGGGGGGCCAAACGGGGATGGAGTTTCTCGGATCCCCCTCCATCGGCGGCAATCGGTCGAAACCTAAGGTGGTTTGCAATGAGGTTGAGCACGCTTTTTCACCTGTCAGCGGTCGCTCTCGCCTTTCTCCTGTTGCCCGCAGCCGCGGCCGTCAACCAGTACACGGTCCTCCACAGCTTCAGCTATGGAGAACAGCACCAAATCGGCCCGCCCGTTGGCTCCCTAGTGCTGGACAAGAATGGCAACCTCTATGGTGCTGCTGGCGGCGGGGGAACCGGCTGTGATCCATTCGGCTGTGGCCTGGTCTTCGAACTGAAGATGCGGCGAGGTGGCGGCCGGGCGTTCGTAGTGCTCTACGAATTCGCCGGTGGAAGCGACGGGGCATACCCGTCAGGCAGCGTTATCTTCGACAGCGTGGGAAACCTTTACGGAACCCTGGACGGCAACGGAAGCGTGGACGTGGCTGGCGTGTTTGAATTACGCCCTCACTCACGCGGCTGGGACAATACCATCCTCTACAGCGACAATGCCGGGCCGGGCGTGGTCCTAGACAAGCTGGGGAACCTCTACGGGGAGATAGGTCCGGGCAACTACTTTCATATAGGCGCCATCGGTGAATTGTCGTTCGGTTCCGATGGCTGGAACTACACCGACCTGGCCAACTTCAACCCCACCGTCGGTTATTCACCTCCGGCTCCGCCCATTTGGGACGGCAGAGGCAATCTGTTTGGCACCACTACCGACGGTGGCATCAGTCAGCCTGCGTGCTGGACCTCATTCGGCTGCGGAGTCATTTTCGAGATGACACCCAACGGCGACGGCACCTGGACCTACCACGTCCTGCACCGATTCGCTTCTTATCCCACCGACGGCCAGACCCCATACGGCGGCTTGGTGATGGATGCATCCGGCAACTTCTACGGGACCACGGAGTTTGGCGGCCGCAAGACTAACGGGACGGTCTTCAAGCTCGCCTTCGCCAATGGCCACTGGAAAAAGACGGTCGTGTGGGATTTTCCCAACTGGCACGAGGGAGCGCTGCCGAACAGCACGCTGGTAATGGACAAGGCCGGCAATCTGTACGGCATCGGAGGCGGAGGCAACCAGGGATGCGGCCCTTATACCTGCGGTGTCGTGTTCAAGTTGACACCGCAAAAAAATGGCGCTTGGAAATACAGTGCCGTGCACAAATTCAGCGGCCCAGACGGTAACTTTCCGATAGGCGTGATCGTGGATAGCAAAGGAAACCTCTTCGGCACCACCAGCGCCGGTGGCACCTATAACGCCGGCGTCGCCTTCGAAATCACCCCGTAGTTTCTTCTTCCTTGGCCCATCCTTTATGACGGCCCTTCGTGAAGGGCAGCCGTTAGATTCCCAATTTGGGAACCAGCTCCGCACCCCATCCACTTTCTTCTGGATTCGTTCCTTCATTTACGATAATATAGACATCTATAGATTATCTATAAGATAATCAACGTTCTTTGACAATTCGACGCCGGCGCAGCTTCCCAGGCGTTCAAATAGCTGCACCGGACTAATCCGTGAAGAAAACGCGGAGAGTTTAGGCAGCCATCCAGGTAGAGATAACTCTCATGTTTTCTAGATTTTGCCTCTAACTACCTTAAGAACCATAGATCTAGGAGGCAAAAAAAATACCGATCCTTTGTTTTCTAGATTTTGCGTCGAAATCAGCGTTTTTTTTGAGCAGAATCCTGCACCAGAATGTGTGCATCGAGACCGAGATTCGGAATCCGAGGCCTCGTGGGGCTTCTGACCCCTTTAGGGAACTTTGGAGAAGTTTAATCGTCGTTTCGAACGAATATCCCCGCCCCAGACGATTTCGCGGACGGTTCCTCATGCTGCTTTTCCCAGTCTGCCTCGCTCAGCACCGAGATCGCCTCAAGTTTCTTCTTCTTAAGGCCGGCGTTGATCGATGACAGTTCCCTGTCCGTCAGCTTGCGAAAGTCCGTGATCACATCCTCCAGTTCATGGCCAAGCGTCTCCGCCCGGGCAACCTGGTAGTCGGTAGGCCGGCCCTCATAATTGTTTACGTCCCCGTAGAGCGCGCCGAGATGTTCGCGGATGCGCTCTTCGCCAGTAATTGCTCCGCCTTCTTTGGTAGCCACGATCTTTGAACGAAGATTCTCCAAGTCCGTGGAAAGTTGGCGGAGACGCGCACGAAGAGGATCCTTCTCGCTGAGTTTGGCCGCACGGGCTATAGCGGCATCGCGCACTCCTTCGATGGCGCTCACGGCGTAGCTCATGTGACCAAGCATCTTGTCTAACTTCATGACCTGTTCGAACTGCGCCTTGCGATCCTCAACCGTAAACTTGGCGCGGGGATCAAGCACCACTTTCAACGGTTCGGAATAGGTTTGATCCCCCTTGGTCATTTTGATGGTGTAGGTGCCGGGCAAAACGCGAGGCCCCTGAGTTGCCGCGAAAAGGGCGCTGGCGGCCGGAGGAACAACTGGAGGCCTCAGCCGCATCGACCACGTCGCGCGGTTGACGCCGCGATGCTTGCTGCCTGGGATCGTATCCACCAACTTGCCGTCCTGATCGAAAATCTCGATCTTCAAATCGCCGAAGATGTGACGACGCTTCTGGTAATAATCGATGAAGGCATCCGTGGGGCGGCTGGGACCGTTGAAACTCTCGTCGCCCTCGGGCCATCCTCCGTTAGCATTCAAGTATTGGATGGCGGGCGGACCCTCGATCAAGGTTGCATCTTTCGCCATCAAGTCCGGTGTTAGAGCGCGCAGCGGAGAAATGTCGTCGATGATCCAAATGCCCCGTCCGTGGGTCGCGAGCACCAGGTCGGACTCGCGCGGATGCACCACGAGATCGCGCACCGCGACGGAAGGAAAGTTGGTTGCCTTGTATTGTGCCCAACGTTGTCCGCCGTCCACCGAGATCCAAAGTCCAAATTCCGTTCCCACAAACAGCAGGTTCGGATCGACAGTGTCTTCCTTAATGACGTGCGCGTAGCCGAGGACGCCGTTGTCTTGCAAGTTGAGCGAGGTCCAAGTCTTTCCGTAATCTGTAGTTTTGTAGGCGTACGGTTTCATGTCGCCAAAGGTATGGCGATCGAACGTGGCGTAAGCGGTGGCTTCGTCAAAGCGGCTGGCCTCGATGGTCGAAACCCAGGAATTCTTGGCGAGTCCGGAAACGTTTCCCACCACGTTCGTCCACGTCTTGGCGCCGTCCCGCGTGATCTGCAGGTTGCCATCGTCGGTTCCAACCCAGATCAGTTGACCATTCTTCGGCGATTCCGAAATGGAGTAAATCGAAGTGTGCATTTCTGCAGACGAATTATCGACGGTAACTCCGCCGGACTCTTCCTGCTTCTGTTTTTCGGGATCATTGGTGGTGAGGTCGGGCGAAATGCGCTCCCATGACTGCCCATGATCGCGAGAACGGAACAGAAACTGGGCCCCCACATAGATCGTCCCCTTTTCATTGGGACTCATATGAATGGGTGTATTCCAGTTGAAGCGCAACTTCTTTTCGTTGTAGTTGGGAAGCGGTTGAATGGGCCTGTTTTCCAGCGTATGCCGATTGACGCGGCCAATGGTTCCACCCTGGTATTCGGCGTAAATGTAATCGGGATCGGAAGTATCCTGAAAGACCCAGAAGCCATCGCCACCGTAGATGTTTTCCCAACGGGCATTGGTAACGCCACCGGGGTACGACGAGTCTCCGATCCAACTGCTGTTATCCTGCAAGCCCCCGTAAACGTGGTAGGGATTCGCGTTATCCACACTCACATGGTAGAACTGCGAAATCGGCAGGTTGAACTGATGCTTCCAGCGGGTGCCTCCATCTTCGCTGCGCCATAGCCCACCGTCATCGCCCGTGTACACAATATTTGGATTGTTGGGATCGATCCAGACATCATGAAAGTCGCCATGCGCCGCGCCGCCTACCGAACTAAAACTTTGTCCCCCATTTACGCTGAGCAGAAGCGGCCCATCCGGTTTGAAGACCTTGTTCTCATCCTTGGGATCCACGATGAGATTGGCAAAATAGAACGGGCGCCAGATCATGAACCGGCTGGCATCCAGACGATTCCACGTCTTACCACCGTCGTCAGAGTGAAACAGCGCGCTCTTTTTCGATTCGATCATGGCGTAAACAACCTGGGGCTTGGAGGGGGCGACTGCCAGCGCGATACGTCCCCAAGGTTTCGCAGGCAGGCCTTTGCTGTTCCCGTCGTTCAGTTCGGTCCAATGGTCGCCGCCGTCGGTCGACTGGTAGAGTCCGCTGCCCGGGCCGCCGGAACGGAATGTCCAACCCTGGCGCCGGAAGTCCCACATCGAGGCGAAGATAGTCTTGGGTTCACCCGGACTCATGGCGAGCATGCCACAGCCCGTAGAACCGTTGGCTCCGGCTAGAACTTTGTTCCAGGTCTTGCCCCCATCCGTTGTCTTGAAAACGCCGCGGTCGTCGTTGTCGTTCCAAACGTGGCCGGTGGCGCAGGCAAGCACGGTGTTGCTGTCTTTGGGGTCGACAAGAATTTTCGCGATATGCTCTGAGTCCTTCAACCCCACGTTGGTCCAGTTCTCGCCGCCATCGGTCGATTTGTAAATGCCATCGCCAATGGAGACGCTGTTCCTGGTCCATGCCTCACCAGAACCTACCCAAACGATCTTCGGATTCGAAGGATCAATGGCGACCGCTCCGATCGATTGGACGGACTGACGGTCGAACACCGGCTTGAAAGTAGTTCCGCCATTCACCGATTTCCAAACGCCGCCGCTGGCCGCTCCGATGAATACGGTGAGCCGGCCGTTTTCATTCACCGCGGCCACCGCTGCTATGCGTCCGCTCATGGTGGCCGAACCGATGTTGCGCGTGGGCAATCCAGAGATGGTGGCAGCGTCGAACTTAACCGCTTGCTGCGCGAAAACCACGACGGAAAGGAATGATCCAAGAGCGAAAAACCGCGAGAACGTTCTGAGCGGGTTACAAAAGATGGCGCGAAATGTCATCGGTAAAAGTCCTCTTCAGAATGCGAGTGCGTTGCTGGGTGCAGCGAATATCGTGCGTACAAACGCGTCCGACCTTGCCGGTCACTGCTTTTTCGGAGGCTCTTTCTTGAGGGACGCCGGTAAAGCAAACTCGGAGATATCCAAGGGCACGTTTACTTCGAACTTATCGATAGTCACGGTTTGCCATGAGGTAGGATCGTTCTTGGGTCCCGACCCGATATAAAACGGATACATCACCCCGGCGACGGGCTTATAGGAGCCGAAGTCAGAAGTGCTCTCCCGCACCGAGCCGCGAATAAATTCCTGAGTCTCTCGGCGAATTTCGAGGTAGGTGTCGGGGTCGAGATAGTAGTAGAGGATGTCGCCATTTTTCAGCGTGACCTTGAGGCGGAGGGCATCGTCCCCGTCGACGATGTCATGGCCCAGGTATTCGACCACGTTCCCCTTTTCTTTGTAGTCCACGAGAGGTCCGTCGAAGTCAGAGTCAATCAACAGGTCCCGCATGTCGTCTTCACCCATCAGTTCGGGATCCTTGCGGCCGCCGAAAGGTTGGATTTGCCAGCCCGTAGTGCCGTCATAAGCTTGCACCGCGGTCATACCCTGGAGCGAAAATGTCTCGCGCACGAGGTTCGGACGCATGTTCTCCTGACCCGCCCTGGCAACGATACCGCCGCCAATCAGTTTGCCGGTCGTGCGCCGCGTCTTGGCGGCTTTGATCTTGTCCATCCCACCTTTGGCTTCGATATTCTTGTTAACCAGTTCCTCCGCGGATTGCGACAAAGCAGAGAGGTTGAAGCAGAAAACTGCGAGCAACAGGACTAGCCAGTAACGCATGCAACATGCTCCTATGTAGTGGAAAAACAAGATTCCGAGGAAAAGATACTTTACGCCGCTTTAGACGTACTTGCCAAGTACTTGGAAAGCAAACTTCGCCTAAAGAATCACGCCAAGAACAAAAGGCCGCTTTTTGCAGCGGCCTTTCGGGGTTGCGACTTAACAAGTTTACTTAGGAGGTGGAGTGGTTGTGGCAGGCTTGGTCCCACCCGCTGGCGCTGCAGGCCTGCTGGTCGCGCCAGCCGGTTTGGTGGTTACGGGCTTTGTCGGTGCGGGGACGCCGGATTGCGAGTTATAAGCTTCGACAATCGCCTTGGTGATATCCACCGAGGGTCCAGCCCAGAGCACAGGTCCTTGCGGCCATGGATTGGAAGTATCCATGATCAAGCCGAATCCCTTATCGCCTGCGTACTTCACAATGATCGGGGCCATCTTCTGCAGAATGCGTTGGGCAATCTCATTCTGCTGGCTCTGAGCATCGTCGCGAGCATCCTGGACCGAACGCTCGAGCCTCTTCTGCTTTTCCTCGACCTGCTTGACCAGGGTGCCACGGGAGTCTTCGTTGAGCTTGTCGCCTTGATTGCTCAGCTGTTTCTTCAGACTCTCCACTTCGTCGTTCATGCTTTTCAACTCGGTCTGTTTGGGCTCGAGCTTCTTGCTGAGGGCTTCGAAGTCACGCTGACCTTCGTTGCTGGCGAAGATTGCCTGTTCGATGTTGATGGTTCCTATTTTGCTTCCAGTGCCAGCAGCAACGGTGGTATCAGGCGTAGTGGCGGCGGCGCTGGGAGCTGCGGGCAACGCTGGGTCGGTGCTGGCACTTTGTGCCAGGGCGGCGACCGAGAAAACGAATATCGTGGCCAGAAGAAATCGCGCGAGCTTTCTTTTCATGAGTTGCTTGAACTCCTTGGAAATTGTTTCGGGAAACTCGACTAAGGTCTTTCACGGACTATGCTGGATCCCGCCCCGGAGCGCCGTGCGATCAAGCGGGGAAGGCAGACCCGAATACCCAGCGTCTCACGCTAACACTGTAAGCGTGATGACCACCCCTTACCATTCAATTTTCAGGGTGCTGTAGCTTCCATTATAGGAACACTGTTGCCAAGCGTCAAACCGCCAGCGACAAAGAAAGATGTCTCGGTCTCCCTTTCCTTAAATTCCTCACCCGCCGATCTGCCTAGAACGTTGTGGCCACTGTGAAACGAAATGTCTTGCGTGGCTCCCTGAGCTGGTACGGCGGAGAAAAAGAATTCCGGGCAAGCTGGAAGGTATAGTCGCCCGCCGCGCCTGGCGGGAACATCCCGCGGGTGATCGGAATCGGTGCATTCACCGTCGAATCCAGCCGTAGCGGGTTGTATGCCCAATAGACACGGAACGGCGCATTGACTACTGGCAAGAACACCTGCAACTCCAGGCCGGTAGACATTCTGGGCGTCCAATTGGTGCCTGCCACTGGGCTGAGGAACTGCGAGAACTTCTGCGTCGACCCTCCAATACAGTTCAGACCAACGTCCAGAGCGGGACAGCCAAAAACCGTAGTATTGATCAAATCGAATTGTCCGTTGTTGATCTTGAGCTGCGAATCTCTGAGGATGGGTTCAATTCCCATGTCGACGAATGGCGCCAGTGCCACCGGGCCGGCGATGGTGATACGGTACTCCAGGTTGCCGACCACGCTCAAGTCGCCGCCCGGGAACACAATCTGGTCCAGCGGCACCGGTATTGTGTAAGCCCCCTGCAAAGGATTGGCGGGATTCTTGGGCACGATCGAACCATCGGGGTTACGCAACTGGATGGTGGTCGTGTTGGGCAGAAAAGCAACGGGTGAGATCGAGCGGATATCGAAGCCGCGCAAATCGTTTTCGCCGCCGTCGTAGAACCGCTGAAAGGGGGGAGGCACGAGGCCGCCGTAACCCGTCAGGAAAGAACCCTGAAGGCGGAAGCCAATGGTGTTCCGCTTCTTCTGGACCGGTGTCCAGTGCGTATATTGCACGACTGGACGAATGGTTCTGACCGTTCCGCCCAAGCCCGCAATTTCTGAGGCCACATAAAGGCTGCTGCCGGAGTGAGGAAATAGCGCCCGATCGACCGAGTTTTTCGAGAAGCTGGGAGTGATTTTGCTGGTGATAATCCCGTTGAGCGCGTTAGGACCGCTGATTCCGCTGAATGACAGGAAATTGAAGAGCGTCTGCGACGCGGTCGTGAGGGCTACGATCGAAGAGTCGTCGAGTGAATAGCTGATGCCCACGCGCTTGAACGATCGGTGCAATGGATAAGATAAGTTTATCGCGAAGCCCTTGCTTGACTGCGTGTAGTTCTGAAGATTCTGTTGCAAAGCCGACGGCAGGTTAATCGACTGGCCGCTGAGCAGCGCAGCTTGCCGCGCCTGATCGTAAGTGAACTTCGTGAAGTAAACGGTGAAACCTGCCTGTAGTGGGCGATCAAATAAATAAGGCTCGGTAAAGCTGAATGAAAGGTTACGTTGCAGATTGCCGATGTTTGCCTGCATGCTCAACGTCTCGCCCAGCCCAAGAAAGTTGTTGGTGCTGTAGTTAAGCCCGACGAATGTACCTGACAGCCCACTCACTCCGCCGCTCAAGCCGATGCTGTTCTTCCCTTTCTCGTGGACCTTGAGGGTAAGATCGACCGTACCCTCCTTTTCATTCAGGTGACGTTCCGTGACGTTGGGATCGTCGGGCTTCAAGTTATCGAAAAAGCCCAACTGATTCAGCCGCTGGATGCTGAGTTCCCAAAGCTGCTGGTTGTAAATCTGCCCTTCTTCCAGAACAATTTCGCGGCGTATCACCTTGTCGCGAGTCGTGGTATTGCCCTGAAACTCAATTCGCCGCACGTAAAACTGCTTGCCTTCGTCCACATCAATATCGAGGAAGACACGCTTTTTTTGCTCATCGAAAGTAGTGTTGGGAATCGAAGTGAAGTTGATGTATCCCAATTGCCCGTAGGCTTTTCCCAGGTTTTCCAACCCTTTCGCGATTTTGCTTCGGTCGAAGGTGTCGCCATCTTTCAGCGGAAACAGGTTGCGCAAAGCCTTGGTGTTGGTCACGGCCTTATTGTTTTTGAACGTGATTTCACCCAAGCTGTATTTGTCGCCTTCTTCGATAGGCATGGTAATGTCCACCTGCTTCCCGGGCCCGGCTTGTAGCAGCGGGATGTGAACTCCCTGATGTCCGCTGTCGTGGATGTTGGTCTTTGGCTCCTGAACCAGAACTTTGAAATACCCGCGGTTCTGGTACTCGGCGCGAACCCGTTCCGTGTCCTCCTCGAGCTTGGTGGCATCGTAAGTCTTCGAGAAAATATTCTCGAGGAAAATAGAATGTGGCACGCCGATCGGCTTGAGGTTCTTCATCGCACTACGAAGGATGCGGCTTTTAACGTGCTTGTTCCCTTCGAAAATAATCTTGCCCACCTTCACCTTCGGTCCTTCTTTGACTGCGAAGGTAAGGCTCACGGCGTTTGGCGGAATGGGGTGAATCTCGGTACGCACGGTGGAGAACTGTCTTCCATGCTCAGCCAGCAATTGCTTGATGGTGACCTCGGCCTTCTTCACTTTGGTGGGATCGTATTGGCTCTCGACCGACAAACCAACTTTGGCCTCCTTGAAACGGTCCAGCACATCGCTTTTAGAGACGGAGTTCAGCCCCACGTAATCGATTGTCCGGATGGTCGGGCGTTCTTTTACGATGATGTGCAGGATCCATCCCTTGGAAGTCTGCTCTCGCGTAAACGTAATGTCTTCGAAATACCCGGTATTCCACAATGAGTGATAGTCCCGTTCAAGCGCAGCCTCGTCGTAAATATCTCCGGGGTGCGTGAAAATTCGGGCTTTGATGGTCTCAGCGGGAATACGGCGATTGCCGCGAACGTCTACCCCTGCAATCACGTCCTGTTGTCCGGTTGCCGCCGAGCACAGCAAAAAAAAAGTCAGAACGAAGCTGAGGAGCAGATGTCTTCTGACAGCGCAAAACCTTGCGAATGAAGGAGATGTCCCCAGGTAAACAATCGGGGTTCGCCATGCGCGATCGTGCCTGCCCTGCCTTGTTGCAGGGCTATCCTGATGCGTGCGATGAATCGCCACTACCTCAGCCTATTGGAGTGTGGAAAACCGCAATTATACGGTAGAGCAGTGGACACCGTCCAAGCACTTGCCCTTAAATCTATTAGGATGCAGTTTGGAAAAGCTCTACTTCAACCAAGACGGAATAAAACGTGGCGGAGTTGCCTAGGTCGGTAAGTTTTTCCGAAGTAAGTACGTTAATGTTCCGACCTTGAGGATTGAGCTTTGCCCAATGAAGCTTTGCGCAGACCACGCCAGGCTGCACGGCGCCATCGACTCTGGCCCTCAGAAGTATATCTCCACGCCGATTGAAGGCGCGCACCCGGTCACCATCCGCGATTCCCCGCGCTCGGGCATCGGTAGAATTCATTTCGAGCAGGCCGGCTTCCTCCATCGCCTGGATCGCAGGCAAATTCGAGAACGACGAATTCAGAAAGTTGTCAGCCTTCCGCGCCAACAATTCCAGCGGGAAGGTCTTCGCTTGTTCAGTGTGCCGCGATTCGCCGGGCGGTTCGAAGTGTACGACCGGATCCAGACCTTGTGCCTTCAGAGATTCGCTGTAGAGTTCCGCCTTGCCGCTGGCAGTGAAAAAGTTGCCATGAGCGAAAGGCAGGAACGCTGCTTGCGTAGAGACACCCACACCTTGCTGTCCGGCGGAGCAAAGCTCCGCATCTCCGAAGTTCAATCGAATATGTCCTTCCCGCTCCAGTCGTCCCCGATCGATGCCTTGCAACCAGGGATGATCTGAATCCAGCGACGCGTCGATCATCTGGTCGACTGATTCGCGAAAACACTCGTCCTCGAAGCCCATCCGTTCGGCGAGGGAGCGGAACATCTCCACATTCGAACGGCATTCGCCCAAGGGTTCGATGGCCTGATCCGAGACCTGCAAAAAATAATGCCCGTAAGCGCTCTGGAGATCCTTGTGTTCAAAAAACGTGGTGGCAGGCAAAACCACGTCAGCATAGTCGGTGGTGTCCGTAAAGAACTGCTCGTGCACGACTGTAAACAAATCGCGACGCTGCAAACCTCGAACCACTTCATTGTGATTGGGACACGTCGCGGCCGGATTGGAACCATAAACGAATAGCGCCTGAATTGGCGGATCACCCAGCGTATTCAGCGCCTTGCCCAATTCCACCATGTTCACCGTGCGGGCGACCCGCCCCAGTGATTTGAGCATGAGGTCTTTCCGCTTCAACCCAGTGCCGATCGGAGAAAAGGCTCCACTGGTAGAAAGCTGTAGTCCGCCGCCTACTTCTTTCCACGATCCGGTAATGCAAGGCAGCATCGCGACGGCACGCGTGGCCATGCCACCACCCTCGGAACGTTGTACGCCGTAATTCAATCGGATGACTGCCGGATGCGTAGTAGCGTACTCCCGGGCAAGCTTCACAATGTCAGCTGCCGCGATTCCCGTACATTTCGCCACGCGGTCCGGAGCGTAGTCTCGCGCTTTGTCGCGAAGCTGTTCGAAGCCTATGGTGTAGCGCGCGACGTAATCCGCATCATAGAGTTTCTCGCTGATGATCACATTCATCATGCCGAGCGCCAGCGCAGCGTCAGTCCCAGGATTGATCGGGAGATACCAGTCCGCGCAAGCCGCGGTGCGGGTGCGGTAAGGATCGACCACCACCAGCTTCGCACCCTGGCGACGCGCCTCCTCGATGAAAGGCCAGAGGTGCACATTGTTGCCGTGGATGTTCGCCGCCCACGCAATGATGTAGCGCGAATGGCGAAACTGTTCCGGCTCCGTCCCCAGTTTCAACCCCAGCACCGATTCCAGTCCGGCCTCGCCAGCGGCAGAGCAGATGTTGCGGGCCAACTGAGATGCACCCAGCCGATGAAAGAATCGGCGGTCCATGGAAGCGCTATTCAACAGTCCTAGCGTGCCCCCGAATGAGAAGGGCAAGATGGCTTCGCTGCCGAATTCAGCAATGATTTTTTTGAACCGCGAAGCGATTTCCTCAAGAGCCTCGTCCCACGTGATGCGCTGCCATTCCCCTGTGGGGCGGGCGTCCTCACCCCTGGCTCGCAGCCCTTTCGGCCCCACCCGCCGCATGGGATATAAAACCCGATCTGGCGAATACACCCGATCCAGATACTTCGCGACTTTTGCGCACAGGAAGCCACGCGTCACGGGATGCGCAGGATCACCCTTGATCTTGGTCGCGCGCCCGTCTTCCACGGTAATCAGGACTCCGCACGCATCCGGGCAATCGTGCGGACAGGCAGCGTGGACTACATTCTTCATGACTTCCTGATTATAGAGTGCCTCACCTGGTCTCCACGAAAAATCAATCAACCACAAAGGACACGAAGTATCACAAAGGTGCGGGCTCCACACTGCTTTGTGTAATTTCGTGTCCTTTGTGGTTGATGGTGCTGGACCCCTAAAAAGAGAAAAGGGCGTCGCTCCTCGGAATGACAGTGAGTTTTCTGCTGGAGGTTATTTCAGACCAACGTACAGGTCGACCTGAGAGTCCTGCGGATTCTGGCTGCGCTGGTCATAAACCTCGAAGTCTGCTTTGTAGGCACGAGGGCCGCCCAATTGCTTGTTATCGTCCAGGCTATAGACTCGCTGCCAGGCCTGCGGCACGACTTTCGCAACTGGTCCCTTCTCGCTTGTCACCACAGCATATTTTCCGCCGGGGATCTTCTTGGCAACCATCCCCGCAGGAACATCGGATGCATCGCTAACTTTCATCCCAATAATGAAATCGTATTCGCCGTTGTGGTCGCTCGCGTAACCTGTGTAAACGGCATAAATCGTGGAGCCCACTTTGTTCGGAATCTTGTCCGCGATACCGTCCTTGAAAAACCTGTCCCATTGCTTGGGAATGGCGCCGCCGCCCGTCATTTCCTTGGCATTGCTGGTTCGAACTTGAATGCCAATGACCGAGAATTCTTTCTGTTCCACTACTTTTGGTTCCATTGCAGCTCCCACGGCGGCGGGTACAGTTGCAAGACAAATCAAAGCGGCGATCAAACTCAGGCGGAGACCGGCCGGACCGTAAAAATGTTCGCCGGCCCGAGTCATTTAATCTCCATCACTTCTTTTTCTTTCCCCTTGCTCATCTCTTCCATCTTCTTGATTTCGTCATCGGTGAGCTTCTGAATTTCATCCATGGCCCGCTTCTCATCGTCCTCGGTGATCTTCTTGTCTTTCATCGCCTTCTTGATGGCATCGTTGCCATCTCGCCGAATGTTGCGCACCGCGGTGCGATGCTCCTCGAGCACTTTGTGGAGGTGTTTCACCATATCCTTGCGGCGCTCTTCGGTGAGGGGAGGAACGGGCACGCGAACGATCTTGCCGTCGTTCATCGGGTTCAAGCCGATGTCCGCGGCACGAATGGCTTTCTCAATTGCCGGCAGCGAAGTCGGATCAAACGGCTGCACCGTGATGAGCTGCGGCTCCGGCGCGTGGACCTGCGCCAACTGATTCAACGGCATGTGCGAGCCGTAGTAGTCCACACTAACGGAATCCAGCATGTGCACCGACGCCCGTCCCGTACGGGTAGCGGCCATCGCCTTGCGGAAGTCTTCCACCGCCTTATCCATGCGGGTCTTGAGTTGAATGTAAGTGTCTTTCAGGCCAGGAATTGCGGCCATACCAGCTTGAGCCATGGTCAGCCCCCCAAGGGAATGAGTTACCAAAACTGTGAATTATAAATGCTTAGCCCAATGGCAATCGGTGAAAACGTGTGCAGATCTGTGCCCAGCCTTTACGCACTCACCAGCGAGCCGATCTTCTCACCGGTTACCACCTTGCGGATATTGCCCCGATCATTGAGATTAAAGATGATGATCGGCAGGTTGTTGTCTTTGCAGAGTGAAATGGCAGTCGAATCCATCACCTTCAAGCCTTTTTTCAGCACATCCATGTAGCTGATTTCGGTGAATTTCTTGGCGTCTTTCACCAGCACCGGATCCGCGTCGTAGATGCCATCAACTTTTGTCGCTTTCATGATGACATCGGCTTTGATTTCCATGGCGCGCAGCGAGGCGGCTGTATCGGTAGAAAAATATGGATTGCCCGTCCCCCCGGCAAAAATCACGACGCGACCTTTTTCCAGATGTCGGATCGCGCGGCGGCGTATAAAAGGCTCAGCAACCTGGTTCATTTCAATCGCGGACTGCACACGGGTGTAGACGCCTTGCTTTTCGAGCGCGTCCTGCAATGCCAGGGCATTGATCACGGTCGCCAGCATCCCCATATGATCTGCGGAAACCCGGTCCATCTCTTTGGCCTGCTCCGCCACCCCCCGGAAAAAATTCCCTCCGCCAACCACGATCGCAATCTCGATGCCGAGAGATCGCACATCCGCCAGTTCAGCAGCAATCTCGTGAATGCGGAAGGGATCAACCCCGAAACCCTGCGTCGCAGCCAGGGCCTCGCCGGAAAGCTTGAGCAAGATGCGTTTAAATACGGGAGTTGTCATGATTTTGTAGCGCCGGAGTCCCGCCGGCTGTCGTGAGGGCATCCCGCCCGCACAAGGGCAAAAAAAAGAGGCGCCATGGGCGCCCCAGAATTATTCAGCCTTCTGTTCCGGCTTGGTGATGGCGATGGTCTCGCCGGCATCGCCCACCTTGAAGCGGGCGAAGCGCCGCACCGCGATGTTCTCGCCCAATTTGCCAATCTTGGCAGCGATGAGCTGCGCGATGCTGACCGTCTGATCCTTGATAAAGGGCTGCTCCAGGAGGCAAACCTCTTCGTAGAACTTGGCCATCTTGCCTTCGACCATTTTCTCCGCGATGTTCGCAGGCTTGCCACTGGCAATTGCCTGGGCGCGGTAGATGTCCTTCTCGCGCTCGTAGGCTTCAGGAGTGACATCTTCCTTGCGAACAAACTTCGGATCACTGGCGGCGATGTGCATGGCGATGTCGTGCACCAACTCCTTGAAATCCTCGGTGCGCGCCACAAAATCGCTCTCGCAATTAATTTCGACCAGCACGCCAATCTTGCCACCGGCGTGGATATAGCTGGCCACCGAGCCTTCGCTGGTCACTCGCGTAGCCTTCTTTGCCGCCACGGAAACACCCTTCTTGCGGAGAACCACAACCGCCTGTTCCATGTCGCCCTTGGCTTCCGTCAGGGCCTGTTTGCAATCCATCATTGGGGCTCCGGTTTTTTCCCGGAGCTCTTTTACTTGCGTTGCTGAAATATTCATCGTAGATGTGCTCATAGCTATGAATTCCTTACGATATCGTAGAAACGTAGCTTGCTACGTTTTGCTTGCTCGCCGGAGACGCTGCAAGCAACGTCTCTACAGTTATTTTGTTTCTACAAACTTCGACCCGCGCCGGACGACCCGCGCGGGTCTGAATCCCTCAGGGGCTAAAGCCCGGAATCTAATCTGTGAAGCCTGATGCCTAAAGCCCGGACTAGTACGTCTGCGTCTCGACTTGCGGAATGTCCTCGGCGACCGCGTCCTTCGCGGCAGCCGGTTGCTTGCGCGTGCCAGCTCCGAGCACATCTTCCATGCTGATGTCTTCGCCTCCGGCATCTTCCGAGGCGCTCACATCGATTCCACCATCTGCCGCACGTGCGGCGGCAGCCATTTCGGCCTGCTGCGCCGCGCCCGCAGCCGCAGCCAGGTCGGCAACTTGTTTGTCGGTCATGAGCTGCGCGCCTTCGGCTATGGAATCCGCAATCTTTGAAGCGAACAGCCGGATCGCACGCAACGCATCGTCGTTGCCCGGAATCACGTAATCCACTTCGCTCGGATCGCAGTTCGTGTCGACGACCGCGACCACCGGAATGCCGAGTTTGCGCGCCTCGCGCACCGCGATTTGCTCTTTATTAGAGTCAATGATGAAGATCGCGTCCGGCAACCGGCTCATGTTTTTGATGCCCGCCAGATTGGCCTGCAGGTGCTTGCGCTCGCGCTCGAGCTTGATGACTTCTTTCTTGGGCAGCAACTCGTAACGGCCATCCGTGGCCATTTCGTCGAGTTCCTTCAGCCGTTTTACCGATTTTTGCACCGTAACCCAATTAGTGAGCAGGCCGCCCAACCAGCGCTGGTTCACATAGAACCCGCCACAGCGTGTGGCCTCTTCGGCAATCGCGTCCTGGGCCTGGCGCTTGGTCCCGACGAAGAGAATAATCTTCCCTTCGCTGGCCAACTCCTGTACGAACTTCGACGCCTCTTTGAACATCTTCAGCGTCTTCTGTAGATCGATGATGTAAATCCCGTTGCGCTCTCCGAAGATGTATTCCTTCATCTTGGGATTCCAGCGCTTGGTCTGATGCCCGAAGTGAACACCTGCTTCGAGCAACTCCTTCATGGTAATGTTAGCCAATCAACCTCCTCATTTGGTCTGCATCCGGCGCTCACCCTGAGGCTGCCCCGGATTGCCATTCCCGTCCCCGCGCCGCGAGGCACAGGAAGAATTGAACACCAATAACAGAACTCTGTAGAAAGATAGCTTGCTAAGTTTCTTCCGCTTCGAACCAGACGCAGCAAGCTGCGTCTCTACAGATCTAACGCTTCGAATACTGGAACCGCTTCCTCGCGCCCTTCTGACCGTACTTCTTCCGTTCCTTGCCGCGCGAGTCGCGGGTGACCATGCCTTCGGCCTTGAGTTTCTTGCGCAACTCGATATTGAACAGCATGAGAGCGCGAGCGATGCCCAGTTTCACCGCGTCAGCCTGGCCATTCACGCCACCGCCAGAAACCCTGGCGACAACATTGAACGCGCTCGCAGTCTCGGTTGACAGCAAGGGCTGCTTCGCCGCCGAGCGCTGCGCCGGAGTCACGAAATATTCCTCAAACGTGCGACCATTAATCTTGAACTCGCCGCTGCCCGGACGTAGATAAACGCGTGCGATCGCCGACTTGCGCCGCCCCGTACCGTAATATTGCACTAGCTCTGCCATTCTTAGCCTTTAGCACCTGGCAGTTGGCATTTAGCCAAACCACCTTTGTGCAAACCTTTCAAATTTTGTACAGACGTAGCTTGCTACGTCTCAGAACAACTTACGCTCTTACTTCAAGTGCCTTCGCCTGCGGCTTCTGCGCTTCGTGCGGATGCTTCTCGCCGCGATAAACGTTCAGCTTGCTGATCATCTGCCGTCCCAGTTTCGACTTGGGTAGCATGCGCAGAACCGCATCCTCGATGATCGCTTCGGGCTTGCGCGCGAACCGCTTGCGAAAATCCTCCGTACGCAATCCACCTGGATATCCGGTGTAATGCTGATAAACCTTCTGTTCCGACTTCATGCCGGTCGTCTTTACCTTCTCGGCGTTGATCACGATTACGTGATCCCCGGTATCGAGAAACGTCGTGTACTGCGGATTTTCCTTACCCATTAAAATGCGGGCGACTTGTGACGCGAGCCGTCCGAGCGTCTGCCCCGAAGCATCGACGACGTACCACTTGCGCACGATTTCCCCCGCTTTGGGGAAATAGGTTGACATGTAAACTCTCCCAGAAATATAAAAACGCAAAGAAGACCGCTGAGCACCCAGTGTGCGCCGAAGGCGCAGGGCTATCAGGCGGGCAACCGCAGGACTAGCAAAGTCTTAAAGATAACGTATTGCGCAGGTTAATGTCAACGAAGGGTCCTAATGCTCGGTCTTGATTCTTGGTTCTATGAGGCGTCATTCCGAAGCCCCGCGCCTTCACCAGCGGGGCAAGGAATCTTGCGCTGACTACTTCAAACTGAACCACTGCCCGATCAAAGTTAGGACACTACCAATCATTCATAAGCCAGCGCGTCAATCGGATCCTTCTGCGCCGCCTTGTAAGCCGGATACAGCGCTCCAAGGATAGCTCCAACAATGGCGATGATCGCGGCACGCAGCATCCAGCCGCCGGTCACCACCACCGGCAACGTCGGCAACCGATGAACGATCCCCAGCCGAGCCGCCAAACTGAAGACGATCCCCACGACAATGCCGCCAATAGCCAGCAGCACAGTCTCCCGCAAAATCACATTCACGATATAAAGCTTCGACGCACCCATCGACTTCAAGATTCCAATCTCGCGCGTGCGCTCCATTACCGCCGTGTACATAGCCTGGAAGATAACAATGAATCCGATGATCACGGAAATGCCGATCACCAGGCGTATAAACGTCGACAAACCCGGGTAGTTGCTCGGGGTCATCATCGACAGGTAGTAAGCCATCGAAGTCGCGACATACTTCTCCATCCCCGGAACCTTCTTGATCTCCTCCACGATCGTGTCGGCATTCTTAGGATCGTCCGCCTTCAAATAAAAGATCGAGGCCTTGTCCTTCGCTCCAATCAAATCCTGCAGAACGCCGATCTGCAAAAACTTCCGCGCGCCCTTGCCTTGTTCCACAATGCCCGCCACGCGGAAGTTATTGTTAAGAACTTCAATGGTATCGCCGACGTTCACATGCTTCGACCGCGCATACAGATCGTCCACCAGCACATCGTTCGGACCTAAAAATGGGCCACCCTCGAGGTAGTGGAACGGCCCGGACAGGCGCTCGTAGCTTTTCAAGTCGATCCCCGCAATCACCTCCAACGCCCCGCTGGAGGAAACATGGGTCACAACGGGAGCCACCGCCACCACGTGCGGGAGCTTCGCCAGAACGCCCCCGACTCTAATCGACATCGGCGCCCCCGTCAGCCCCACGATGAAGGATGAGCCTGGCGGCATCACAATCACGTCCGCCCCAATTCCCTGCTGCCGTGCCCGGGAATCGTTCAGCATTCCCAGCGACAATCCCACAATCAGCAAGATCAGCGTCACTTCCAACGCAATCGCCACGATGCTGATCAGAGACCGAAGCGGCCGATAGACCAGGTTGGCAACGATCATTTTGTTCATCATAATGTGCACTTAGCAATTAGCATTTGGCACTTAGCCCTTCAGGAGTTCGCACAAGGCCGACGGGGCCAGATGCTAAGGCCAAGTGCTAATTGCTGATTTTACTTGTCGGCCGACGAATGCGCTTCTGGCTTGTCCAGGTGAACGACCTCCGCCCCCGGTGGCTGCTCCAGCACGAATTTGTCATCCGGAAGCGACTGGTTCAGCTCTAGTTTCACGATATTCAAGGTAATGTCGTACTCCTCCTGCGGACGCGCAATCTCGATTTGCCAGGGGAATGCGATACCGTTTTCCTCTTTGTAGTTTCCATAAAGCGCGTTGGTACTGACATTGCCCACGGCATCGTACATCAATTGGCGATGAGGCAGCAGGTCGATACGGCTAAAAATAATCTTCCGCGAAAGCACCCATCCATGCTCTTCTTTGTGGATCACATCCACCACATAATCTGCCCGCGAAACCTTGCGGCTCTTCGCATCGGTCACTATTTCGGTATCATTCTCCAGCACTGCAATTTCATTCTGCGGATCGATCCGGCGCAGCAAGAGCGCGTCGTAGATGTGTTGCGGGCGCAGACCTAACATGGGCTGCTCAGGATTGTGGAGTTCGACATCATTTCGTCCAATCACGAAGCGGTTCTTGGGAGGAATCCAGAGTTTGAACCACTGGCCATCGCTGACCATGTCGAAGGCCTTGTTACGCACGATCGGCATCAACCCGATCATCCGCAGCATGGCCGGCTTGCGTGCCAGCACGTAGCCCCGAATCTCCTGGTAATCGGTGACTTTGCCCTGCTTCACCCCACCTACCGTCGTATCAATATCAACCGTCGCCTGCATGGACTGAATCTTGGCATCCTGCGCATTGATGTAATCGATCAGCTCCTGCTGCGTCGCTGTTTTCAGCTGGACCGTGTTAATAGGCAGATCAATCTTACGCGAGCGAAATAAACAGCCAATCAGTGGCAGAACCGCCAGTAACACGACCGCCGCGCGATAGCGAAAGAAAAAAGACATGCGAAAGCTTGGATTCCGTGCCAAAGAGATGAGTATACCCAAGCTGGGGATTCAGGGGGTTAGTTTGCAAATGTAGGCGCGGGCCGTCCACGCCAGTGCTGGCGGCAATTTGAAATTGATACTAATGCCGAGGCCGAACCCGCTAACGGAGAAGCACAGTACTGCCAGCCGCCATCTGGCGCAAACCACGATCGAACGTCACCAATGTCAAACCGGCTACGCCTGCAAAGGCAGCCAAGTAAGCATCCGGCCATTGCTGTGAGAAAGAGCGACCGCCTGAGGTCAGCTTGCGAAAAGCCGATTCTATCTGTTCAACGTCGGATTCAGGGTGAAACGAAACTCGCTTGTCCTGAAGAAACGAGTCGTAGATTTGCCACGCCTTGGCCTGAGTCCGTACGTCTTCCTGCATCACAGTCGGATGCGTGAGCAATCTCAGCAAACCAAGCTGGGTAAACCGGCAAAAATAGACCAGCCCCCCGTTGATCCGCGCAAACCAGGAACTCGCGGATGCATGGTGTTGATGTCCCTCGTACGCCAACGCGATCCACACATTCACATCAGGGAAGTAGGATTTCATGGATGGTCTTGTTGCTCAGCCTAAGCCAACCGGGCCGCTTTGATTTGATTAGAGGAAGCGTGACTCTCTCCTTAGGTCTTCTCCGCTCTTCGTCACTCAACTCGGCCTCCACGCCACGCAAAATCAACTCCTTCACCGAACAACCGCGCAAGGCGGCTCTCGCTTTGAGCTGGCGATAGGTTGGGTCAGGAATGTCTACGGTAGTTCTCATGATTTGGGCAGTATACCATATTTATGGCTGCACCGTTTGCAGCCCGCTTTGTAGTGCGAACACCCGGCCAATTCCGATATTGTCATTCCGAGCAACGCTGAGTAATCTCGGTTCTTCTCGCGGCTGCGAAAAAAAATCGCTGGCACAGCTACTTCCCAGCCATCACCTTGCGGTACGCCGCCACGTTCTTGTTGTGCTCTTCCAGACTATGCGCGAAGCGGTGATGACCGTTCCCATTGCTGACGAAATAAAAGTAGTCGGTGTCCGCCGGATGCATTGCCGCTTCGAGCGAAATTTTGCCTGGATTGCCGATGGGACCGGGCGGGAGTCCTGGGTGGGTGTAGGTATTGTAAGCAGACTTGAACTGCATATCAGCGTGGTGGAGCGCCCCGCCATAGCTTCCCTGCAAAAGTTCGGCATAGATCACGCTGGGATCCGCCTGCAGAGCCTCATGCTGCGCCATGCGGTTGCAATAGACGCTCGCCACCAGCGGTCGCTCTTCCGGCGCCGCCGTTTCCTTCTCGATGATGGACGCCAGGGCAACGGTCCGCTGCAAGTCGATTTTCTGCGCGCCAGTGTTCTGTACACCGTTCGGCACATCCGTCGCCAAGCCGATTTCGCGCGCGACCTGGCGGAACTGTTTCACCATCGCCGCCGCCATGTCTTGCATGGTTTGCATGCGCGTGAACTCGTATGTATTCGGAAAAAGATACCCCTCCAGGGTCTTTGCATCCGGGGCCAGATCCGCGATGAGGGCGGTGTCGGAAGTCGCGACTTTGAGGAATTCCTCGCTCGAGCCCAAGCCGGCGTTCTGTATGGCCTGCGCAATATCGAACATGTTGAAGCCTTCCGGAATTACGACCGTGTGGAAGTAAACGTCGCCATGCGCGAGCCGCCGGTGGACATCGAGTGCGGTCTCGCTCTTCTCGAACAAATATTCTCCAGCCTTCAAGGAACGCTTATGACGAAGATAGTGCCACACGACAAAAGCATCCGCACTGCGAATCACCCCTGCAGATTTCAATTCGCTCGCAATCCGCCGAGTGGAGTATCCCGGATGCAAAAGCACAAACGTCTGCCGCGCTGGAGTCACCGGATTAAGCAGAGCCCAAGCCAACCATCCCCCGCAAGCGAAGACGGCAATCAAAAGAAGTATGAAGAAGGTGCGCACGTACAGATAGTTTAGATGAGCGCTCGTCCTCGGTCGTTGGCCATTGGTCGTTGGCCACTGGTAGTCGTTAGTCTTTAGTCGTTGGCCGTTGGTCTCGCCTACTTGGACCTCGGCGCAATTAAGCCTGTGTGACCTTTATATGAGTTTGCCATTAAATCTGTACTACGGAGGCCCCTCGAAAGCGAAACCCAGGCTTTCATCGCATGCGATTTGGCATATATCGAGAAAGCCCAAGCGAAGCACCTCCTTAGCCAGATCGGGAACCTGGCGAAAGCGCTTAAACGCGCTCATCAATTCATTAAAGAAATCGATAGCCGCGTGAGGCTTCTAAGACAAGGGGTTTTGACCAATGACGAACGACTAACGACTGATTCTCGCATCCATCCAGCTTTGCAGGATCAAAACCGCCGCCATTTGATCGACGACCTGTCCCCGCCGCTTGATGGACATTTCCGTTTCGCGCAGCAGCCGGTTTGCCTGGGCCGAACTTAGACGTTCGTCCCAGAGATGCACCGGCACCGGGAATCGCTGGCGCACTTCTTCGGCGAACCGTTGCATCTTCTCTGCCTGAATACCTTCGGCTCCGCTCATGCGCAGCGGGTATCCCACCACGATTTCGGTGACTTCGTAATCGTGGATCACCTTTCCCAACTGGTCGAAATCAAGTCGTTTGTTTTTCCTCTGGATGGTTTCGAGCCCCTGTGCGGTGATGCCAAGCAAATCGGAAATAGCCACCCCAATCCTCTTCGAGCCCACATCCAGACCTAGAACTCGACCCAGACTCCGCGGGCGCGGCGAGTTGGCTGACTGGGTTGGTACCGAGGTCACCTCAGAATTATAAGTCCCAGCGAAAAAGCCAAAAAAAGGATTACGATGCTGGAATGGCGACCAGTGAAGCCACGCCGCAGACGACATCGGCCCCGGTTGTAGCGGTACCGCCTGTTCCATCGCAACGGCGTCATTGGGGGATGAACGTCGTTGGCATCGCCGGCATTCTCGCCCTCTGTTATTTTGGTGAATCGGTACTCGTGGTAATGCTGGTTTCAGTGCTCCTCGCATTTATCCTGGCGCCCATCGTCGACCTTCTGAGCTATCTCCTTCTACCTCGCAGCTTGGCAGCCGCGATTGCGATTCTCCTGCTTATTGCCGCGCTATGCGGAATCGCCTACTTTTCTTACAATCAGGCGACGACGCTGGTTCACGACCTGCCGAAATACACCAGCAAGGTTCGTGAGGAGGCTCTGCGCTTCCGCAGAAGCGCCGAACGCTTCGAAGTTTTGCCTCCCGAGCACGAGAAAGGCGTCTTGAGCATCCGGCCTGCAACCGACTGGACCGACATCCTAACCCGCGGCTTCGGTTCGGCCAGCACTGCCGTGCTCGCGGTATCCTTCGTTCCCTTTCTGGTATTTTTCATGCTGACCTGGCAACAGCACGTTCGCTCAGCCACAGTCATGCTCTTCCCCATGGAGAACCGCCACACAGCCTATGTCACCCTGGGTCAGATTTCAGCCATGGTTCGCAGCTTCATGGTCGGAAACGTCCTGATCGGCCTGTTTGTGGGCGCAATAAGCACGATCGTCTTCTGGCTGATTCATCTGCCATTCTTCTATTTCGCCGGATTCATCAGCGGATTCCTAAGCCTGATTCCGTATATGGGAGTCCTGCTAGCCCTCGTACCCCCGATTTTTGTCGGCCTAGGTCATACCGGTTCGCAGGAAATTCTGATCATCGTCGTCACCGTGCTCGGATTGCACTTGATCGCCCTCAACCTGCTCTACCCGCGGTTCCTGGGCAAACGCCTGCAGCTCAACCCTTTAGCGGTGACCATGGCGCTCCTAGTCTGGGGCGCGCTGTGGGGAGCGATGGGCCTGCTGCTGGCGATTCCAATTACCGCCGCCCTGAGGATCATCTTCGCCCACGTAGGATCCTTGAAACCTTACGGGGCATGGCTCGGAGAATAGACGCAGTATCCATCGGGTACGGCTGGATCTTCCTTCAGCCTAAAAGGGTTGCAAGGATTTTCATTTCACAACAATCCAAATTGCCTTTCTTTCCCACTTCGGGTAAAATTACGGTTGTGTTGTTCCTCCGGTTCCCTCCTGGTTTTGTGGGTGCTTTCTCATGTTGAACGGCAACGGAACTTTCCACATTGGCGACAAGGTCGTCTACCCTAATCACGGCGTCGGAGTGATTGAACAGATCAGCAGCCGCACCATTGGTGAGACTGTGGAAAACTTCTACCTCCTGAAAATCAAATCCAGCAGCCTCAAAGTCATGGTCCCTTTCCACAACGTGGGAACTGTCGGCCTGCGCCGCGTGGTGAAGAACGGTGAGATCCAGAAGATCGTGGATTTTCTTGAAGATGGCGAGTGTGACAACAACGCCGACTGGAAATACCGCTTCAAGGAAAACTCCGAGCGCATGCGTACTGGCTCATTATTAGAAGTGGCCAATGTGCTGAAGGCTCTGCTGGTGCTAAACCAGTCCAAGTCGCTCTCGTTTCGCGAAAAGAAGATGCTGGAGCGCGCCCGCTACCTGTTGGTCAGCGAGCTAGCCATGGCAAAGAACTGCGAAGAGCCACACATCGAGGAGTTGCTGACGAAAGCCTTGTCTAAGTCAAACCTGCGATTCCCCGAAGCCTCAGAATTTCAAGCATAAGCCTTTTTCAAAGCATGATCCGATTCCCATTCTGGCAAAACTCCGCCGACCAATCGAGGCGGCGGAAGGCAGCCAGTAGGTTTATAATCCGGTGAAGCATGACCGACCAAATCAAGCGCAAGCTGCAAGATGAAATGAATCAGCTCGAACACGAACTGGTTCACGATCTCCCCAAAGAGATCAAGAAAGCCGCCGCCCTCGGAGACCTCAGCGAAAACGCTGAATACCACATGGCCAAGCAGCGCCAGGAATTCGTCAAGGCGCGCCTGCGCCAACTGGGCAAGCGCATCGCCGACCTGTCTCTCATCAACATGGACAACATCCCAAGGGACAAAGTGGGCCTGGGATCGACCGTCCGCATCCACGACAACGACAAGAATGAAGAAGTCGAATACAAGCTGGTAACCAGCGAAGAGTCCGATTTCCCGTCGGGAAAGATTTCCACCAGCTCCCCGATCGGCCGCGCCCTGCTCAACAAAAAAGTAGGCGACACCGCCATCGTGGTAACTCCGAACGGCAAGCGCGAAATGGAAATCCTGAAGCTAAGCACGATTCACGACGAAGCCGCAGCCGGATAATCGGCAAGAATCGAACAACGATGCTCGGCACAGTAAGATGATCGGACTAAGATGATCGGACCACAAGCATGAGTTCGACCACGACCACTCCAAACAAAACTTTGGCCAAGCCAAGAACCTGGACCAGCGCCTTCGGCCGAGCCTGCGGTGTCCTGCTGGACGCCATCGTCAACCGGCTGGCGTTAGCTCGCGTCAACCCAAACGTGCTGACATTCATGGGCCTGGTTGTCAACATCATCGCCGCCTTCCTCTTCGGATACGCCCATGCTGAAAACCAAGCCCGCATGTTTCGTTACGCCGGCTTAGTCATCATCGGTTCCGGCTTCTTCGATCTGGTCGACGGCGCCGTAGCCCGCGCCAGCAACCGCGTAACCCGCTTCGGCGGCTTCTTCGACTCGGTAGTCGACCGCTACAGCGACGCCTCCCAATTCCTGGGATTGCTGGTCTTCTACGCCCGCGGCGACCGCTTCTTCTACGTCATCCTCACCGCCATCGTGATGATCAGCGCCATCATGGTCAGCTACACCCGCGCCCGCGCCGAATCCCTGATCGGCTCCTGCCGCGTAGGTTTCATGGAGCGTCCCGAGCGCCTGGTGCTCGTAATCATCGGAGCCCTCTTTAACCGCATGGCCCCAGTCCTCTGGATCATCGCCGTCCTCTCGACAATCACAGTAATCCACCGAATCCGCTACACCTGGACCCGCACCGAACTGGTAGACAGAGCCGCAGCCAATCCCGGCCAGGCCGCATAAACGCCAGACCAGAACTCATCCAACCCCGCCACCACCTGTCATCCTGGAGGCAGCGGAGTCCTTGGCAAAGCCAAGGACTCCCAACGAAGGATCCATGCATTCCGCCCGGCAAATGCACAGATCCTTCGACCCACAAAATACGTGGGCCTTTCAGGATGACAAATGTGGGGAGGGCAAACAAGAACCGCCGCGAACTATAGAACAGTGCGCCGACGGTAGTCACGAAGCAACTCCCAAGCCTCTCGATAAGGCATCCACTCACTGGTCAAGCCACCAACATAAAGCATAATGGAGTGTCGTTGCATGAAAGCCTCGGGGTGGAGCAGCGCTTCAGCGCTGCATTAAAGGCATTGAACAGGATTCAGACGCCGCAAGCACGCTCATTTGCAGACCGCTCTCGAGCGCCGCGGCAGATTGAACCCCATTTACTGGCCCGAAAGAGCCCGTCGCGCCTTGGAGTAGTCTCCTGTCAGGCTTCTCCAGTTGCTCGCCAATGTTCCCAAACCCCAGAACAGAGCAAACAGAGAAAACCACCCGCTCAAGGGAACCCCGCTGTGCCAGGCCCACAAGGCAGCTAAGGTCGGAACAATGGCCGAGGATGTTACGCCGGCAGACCACATGAGCGCTCGCGCAGCCGGCCGAGCTTCTTGCATCGAGAGTTTCTCGGTTTGCACGCCCAGGAATGGAAGATGTTCAAAAATCCACCGCAGTCCCGGCGGCCAGCCCTCGGGATTCCCCGTTCCCCCAACAGTGTAGAAGAGGAAACGAATGCCGAGAGCGCGCCCGACCAGCCAATGCGCAATCGCGTGCGAACAGAAGTAGAGAAGCACCCACGCCAGAAGCATCTCGCAGACAGCAGTCTCTCTCGAGTGCGCTGAGCCGGCCGCTTTCAACGCTAAACCCGCAGCCAGAATTCCGCCAATCTGCACAGCGTTGCCGGCTGGAATAGAAAGCCGCACAAAAACCCTGCGTTTCGTGGCGACCGCAGAATTCACGGATTCTCCTCGCAGCCGAGTTTCTCCCACGCGAATGATGAGGCCGTCAAAATTCTACGCGCGCCGTGAGCCAGCGAGGGAGCAGATTTTCCGATTGAACACACATTTCGCCCGCCTAACCACTTTGGTCCCCCACGTTTTCCATTCTTGACGCCGCTCCCGTCCAAGAGTAGCGTTGCGCCAACGCACAGAATTCCATAGCTCGCACGGGGGGGACACTATGTTTTCCAGGCTGTTCTGGGCAGTGGTATTTGTGTGCCTCGCTTCCCACGCTCTTCTAGCACAGGATCCCACCAAGGTCGAGCCCAAGCACTACAAACTGGCCTTTGAAAATGATTGGGTGCAAGTCGTGAACGTCCACTACGGCCCGCACGAAAAATCGGGCATGCACGACCATCCCGGCGGAGTGGTCGTCGTCCTCACCACCGGACACCTGAGGTTCACCGATGAGGACGGCAAAACCAAAGAAGTCTATGCCAAACCCGGCGAGTCCCGCTGGTACCCCGCATTCAAACACAAAGTGGAGAACCTGGGCGATACCACCTACGACGCCGTCTACATCGGGATCAAGACCAAATCCGTAGTAGGCAAGACCGCCCCCGATGCGCAAACGGCAAACATCCTGGCAGCCTACGCCCTAGCCTCAGGCAAGCGATAACCCCGACGAACGCCCGGACTTGTGACTACCCGGCCGTGTGTATTTTTTCCTTTGCGGCTCTTCCCCTTCGAAGCCAACATTCCCCAAGTCCTAACAACCGCGAAGCGCGTAGGAATCCAGCCACGGTGCCAGAGCCGAAGGCCGCAAGGAATTCGATGGACACCATGACCGTGGGACATACTCCCGCTGCAGCCGCGAAGCGGCGTAAGAATGCAGCCCATGGCGCAAGCCATGGGTAAAGTGGGAACGTGACAAGCCCCAGCGGGGCGAAAGATGAGTTCTCACCCACACACGGCAGGCAGTGCCGGGAAAGCGCAAGTGAAACAAACAGAGTCCGCTTCAGCGGACGTCACGACTTTTGGGATCCACACCAGGCACCTCGCCGCAGGTTGCCTGCATCCTACAACTCGGGGCGGGCTTAGCCTTGCCTTCACGTACTCAAAGACATAGAATGTTATCCACGAGCGTGTGTGCGAGGAGTACCCCTTCTATGTTCCAGGTAGATTTGCGGCGCTGTCTGTCATCCTCTTTCTTATTGCTTTGCGTTGTTGGACTCAGCCTCTCCGCGCTAGCCCAGCAGGATGCCAAGCCAGCTAACAGCGATCAGTCCACACCCGCAGCCGACCCGCTAAAGCGTCCCCTCACCGAAAAGCAAAAGAAAGAAAACGCCAAAGCCCTGAAGCAGGAACTCAGCAAGACTTACAAGAAGTGGCTCGACGAAGACGTCGTCTACATTATCTCCGACGAAGAACGAAAAGCCTTTAAACAACTCTCCAACGATGAAGAGCGCGACCAGTTCATCGAAGCCTTCTGGCAGCGCCGCGATCCCACACCCGACACCGAAGAAAACGAATTCAAAGAAGAGCACTACCGCCGCATAGAGTACGCCAACGAACATTTCGCCGCCGGAATCCCCGGCTGGAAAGCCGACCGCGGCCGCATCTATATCATGTACGGGCCGGCGGACGAGGTTGAATCACATCCCAGCGGGGGGACTTACACGCGGCCTATGGAAGAAGGCGGGGGGGAGACCTCGACTTTTCCTTTTGAAGATTGGCGGTATCGCTATCTCGAGGGGATCGGGCAGGAAGTGATTATCGAGTTTGTGGACACTTGTATGTGCGGCGATTATCACATGACCATCGACCGGTCGGAGAAAGATGCGCTGCTTCATACGCCCAATGGGGGGGCCACTCTTTACGAGCAAATGGGAATGGCCTCGAAGGCACAGCGGTTTACCGGCGGACTCGAGAGTCTGGGGCCGGGACCGAACAGCGCGGCGCAGGCGAGCAAGCAGTTCGATCGCCTGGAACAGTTTGCCAAGCTGCAGGCGCCTCCTCCGGTAAAGTTCAAGGACCTGGAGGAAGTGGTCAGCCATAAGATCAGCATCAATCTGATGCCTTTCGATGTGCGCGCGGATTTCGTGAAAGTGACCGCCGAAACCGTGCTCGTTCCTTTCACGATCCAACTGAAAAATCGTGACATCACGTTTGTGAACAAAGACGGCGTGCAGCGTGGCGTGGTCAATATCTTTGGCCGGGTTACGACCTTGACCGGGCACATTGCGCAAACCTTTGAAGATACGGTGCAGGCCGATATTCCGGCAGAATTGCTGGCCAGAGCAGCGGAAAATTCGCAGGTCTACTGGAAGGCGATTCCGTTGCGGCCGGGGCGCTACCGTGTGGACATCGTGGTTAAAGACGTCAACGGGGACCGGGTCGGAACCTGGAGCAAGGGCGTTCAAGTACCAGATTTCGCGGATGACAAACTGGAAGCTTCTTCGCTGATCGTAGCCGATCTCATGGAACCAGTAGCGGCCAAGAACGTGGGTACGGGAATGTTTGTGATTGGCGCGACCAAAGTCCGCCCGCGAGTTCCGCCTGCCGACGGAAAGCCCATGACTTTCAAACGCAATCAGAAGATGAGTTTCTGGATGCAAGTTTACAACCTTGGTATGGACGACAAAACGCACAAGGCTTCGGCCACAGTTGAGTACAATGTGGTAAGTGCGACGACGAATAAAGCCGTAATTCATACTGTCGAATCGACGGACACGATGGGAAACATCGGCGACCAAGTGACCCTGCAGAAGACGCTCTCGGCCGCCAACCTTGATCCGGGCGTGTATCGCATTCAGATCAAGGTGAACGACAACATCTCCAAGCAGACGGTGGATCCTACGGTGACTTTCGCCGTAGAGTAAACCGAACGGCTTGGTTTCCCTTGAGGTGGTGGGTTGCTGAAACTTCGCAAGCTTGGGTTCTCGTTGCTGTTGCTGGGACTGGCGCTTCCTTCGTGGAGTACCGACCGGCCGGGAACGATTTCCGGGTACGTGCGCGGCGCCAGTGGCATCCCGCAAATGGGCGCCGTGGTGGAAGTGCTGGGCGCGGCGGCGCAAAGCCTGAGAGTATTTACCGACGAGAATGGCTTCTACTCCGCTGCCGGGCTGCTGCCGGGAGTTTACAACCTTAAAGTTTCCGCTCCTGCTTTCTTACCTGCCTTGCGGGAGCACGTAGGACTTCACGCCGGCGGCAACGCCGTGGTGAATGTGACCCTGAGCACGATTTTCGAGGCCATACAGATCGCCCCCACGCGCACTCCAGCCGAGAATGATGACTGGAAATGGGTGCTGCGTTCGGTATCCAATCGTCCCATTCTGCGGATGGTCGACGATCCTTCAGGCAGCCGTTCATCCCGATCTGTCTCGGGGGAGTTTGCGAAAGCTGATCGCGAACTGAAGGGAACGCTTTCGTTCCTCGCCGGGTCGCCTTCGGAAGGCTTTGGCAGCGCATCCGATATGAGCACTGGTTTCTCCATGGAGAAATCTATCTTCTCTTCCGACACCGTCGGGCTGCGGGGTAATGTGGGATACGGCAACAGCGCTCCCTCTTCGGTGGTGCGAGGGACTTTCCAGCACCAGATGGAGAACGGCTCAGCGCCGTCGTTCGCGGTGACCATGTGGAATCTGCCAGCGCCTGACCTTGCGCTGCACGGTCTACAATCGCTGGCCCTCACCACCTCGGACGATCTCACTTTAGGCGATGTTCTGGAACTGAAGTTTGGCAGTGAATTGCAGACCATCCAGTTCATGGGGAGGGTGACGACGTTTCGTCCCTTTGGGACAACCGACCTGCATCTCTCCCCGAACACAGTGGTCGAGTATCGATACGCCACGTCAGAGCCTGGCAACCGGATGGATAAAGGCTTCGAATCGGAGCCCGGGGATGTGAGCGAATCGATGCCTCACGTCACCATGACTGCCTACGCGACTACGGTGGAGCACGCCCATCACCAGGAGCTTTCGCTTTCGCATCGTATCGGCAAAAATAATATGCAGGTTGCGGCGTATACCGACCGCGTGTCGGACCCTGCGCTGATCGGAGTGGGAGAATTCAGTACCGAGAACGGGAATGTGCTGCCGGATTTGAGCTCGGGAACATTTACCTATCAGGGAAACGAATTCCACACCCAAGGCATGCGTCTGGTGCTGCAGCACCAATTCAGTTCGGAGTTGACGGGCACATTCGATTACGAATACGGCGGAGTGCTGGATTTAGCCAGGGGGAATGTAAGGCTGGATAATGTTTCCCAGTCGAGTGTGTCGCGGAAGCGGCAAAGCATCGCAGGCAAACTTACGGGCACGGTGCCCAAGTCGAATACTCACTGGATGGCGTCCTACCGCTTTATCAACGGAGAAGCTCTGACTCCGATCGATATGTTCAACGCCTCGGCGGGTCGGGCTGATCCCTACCTAAATCTCTTTTTCCGGCAACCGATCCCCGGAACTGGATTCTTTCCCGGCCACATCGAAGCCATCGTCGACCTGCGCAACCTTCTGGCGCAGGGATACGTTCCAGTCTTGGGCCATGACGGGCATACGGTTTATCTGGTGCAATCCGCGAAAACCGTGAGCGGCGGCGTGGCGTTTACCTTCTAGCTCGATCTCATCGATGACCGTTAGGTACCCCAGTGATTTCTCAACGAGTGTTATGGCCTGTGGCTGTTGAAAAACTCACACTCCCGAAATTCGCTTAAATTTCATCGCGCTAGGATGTCCTATAAACGACGTTCTCGATTTTGGTGGACATTTTCTATCCCTCCGCCGGGACCGTTTTTTCAAAAGAGGGGGTTTTTCAACAGCCACGCCTGTTTTCGTCATTCGTCGTGAAATTGTCCGTTCACTTCTGGTTAGGGACTCCTTCAACGGTGCCGTACCCGCGGTTGCTCCCACGTTCGATTGCGCGAGCAACCAAGCCGGCAAAGACATCTGAATACTGCGGAAAGCGGCGTTTCAAATAGTTCAGCAAGTCCTTGTTCCATCCATCCACCTGCGCGTCACTCTGCCACGGCGAAACTTCGTGAACGATAATGACGTAGATTTTCCCTCCGACCGCAATTGGGCCAACACTCATCACCTTGTACGTGGTTTCTCCATCTTTCCAGAAGAACGGGGGTTGGCCCGTTATCTCGGGAGGGCTAGTGAACTTCGACATATCATCCGAGATTGACTGCGTAATTCCTAACTGGAAATTAGGTCCACGATCTGCGGTTTGGGCAGCGGCGGCATACAACAGGGCGGCATTAAAACTGTGTTGCCGAGCTTCTTGTGCGCGTGCTAGCTCCCATAGCTGGAGAGAGTCCTTGTCGGCAAGGGTGGAGATATTCAAGCGGAAGCTCTGGACCTTCCATTCTCCCTGCTCAGGAACTAGCCATACGACAAACGCCAACTTGTTGTTGATAGTGTCAGCTGACAGCAGCACATGTGCCTGTTCAGGAATATTCTCAGCTGCGAGCGATTCCCAACCGTCAGGTTTCGACAAGTCGGTTGCACAAACCACTCGTCCGGGCGATTTACCCTTCAATTCGATTAGGTAAGTGTTTTGAAGGGTTACATTCTTTGGTTCGAACTGCCGAATGATTGCTGCGACCGCACCATCCAATTGCTGGCCGGTCGTTTCGGCCTGACCAGCTTTTGACATGAAATCGAATGCAGCCGAAGGGTTGGGGCCAAGCACCGTCTGGATGAAATTCATTGCTACAGCATCAATCGTCTTCTTCTTTGCCGTGTCTATATGCGCATCTTCGGCACACGAAACTGCGAATGGTACCTGCGGAAACGCCTGACGAGCGGACAGAAAAAGAAGTCCGAACCACGTTGCCGCCCTCAATAGCACCATGACGTATGCGAGTGTAGCCAGTTGCTGGGCTGATTGGAAGCCTGTTGTTGGCGAAGAATCCCCATAGCGCTCATTGACCAGAGGTCAAAACGTGTAATGGTCTCAACGGTTAGGCTTGCACCGCTTGTACGACCGCAGAGCACGCCGAAGGAGGCCGCCGACTACTTTCACGATTTTCGAGCTGGCAGATGGGGTGCAGCGATCGCGCTGAGAGATGCGGGAGCCAAAGATCGCACGATGAAGTGTGAAAACGTTGATCCGGCGCGACCGCACGTCGCAACACTACCCGAGAGTAGAAGCCAGTTGCCTAGTCAATCGGGTAAACACTATCGTGGTCCTCCGGAGATGTGGATGAAGGGCTTGGACACTTCCGAAAATTGCGCAAGCTGCTGGCTACATCGATACGAACAACAACCACGGAGATTTGTACCATTCCTTGAGGAATTTCCTTCGACGCATGCATAAGGGTTACAAAGACGAGACCGGGCGTGTTCGACGTTTGCCGTATGGTGTCAAAGAGGACGATTCGCCGGCGACGAAGGCTGGTCGGAAAGTCCTTTCGGCCAGAACGATTGATCTGAAACAAACGGTTCGTGGGCGCAGCGCGCGGCGGCGTCTCTGTGAGTTCGTAGCGAAAGGTGAGCCGGTATTTCCAGATCGTCCTCGCCCTGCTAAAGGACACCCGGGTCGAAAGACGTTTGCGGGTTGTGCTGCGAAGCGTGACTGACTAATGTTTCGCCGCCATTGGTCGTAGCTCGCGCCGATTCCTGCAAACCATTCTTTTGCCGATGTTTATGATCGTCGGCAATCAATATGCGGGAACGGCTCATCGTCTTAATCCTCATGAAAAGACGCACGTCCTAGTCACAACATGGCGGGAAGAAGCTGACTCTCGGAATTTCTTTCGCAAAGTTTCAATTCAGCGGTGAGTGGTTATCGGCAGTGAGTACTGCCAATGTTAACAATAAACGCCACGATTCCTGGATTCATGCGCTCCGCCGGCTAAGCAAGAATCATGAACCCGCGTGTCATCTTTCCTTCTCATGTAGTCCGTCGCGCCGTCCACGGAGATCGGTACGATATTCATGCAGCCTTGGCGGAAGCCTGATAGCTCTTCGGCGGGCATTTGGCGTCGTAACTCACTTGCATTTGCCTAAGTTTAAGCACACCGTACAAACGGTAAGCGCCATGGCTAGAACCAGACTCGCGGCGAACCTCTTTTCCCAACCGTACGCGCCCTCACGGTTAGCAACATAACTGGCAACGATCAGGGTGAGAATGCCGAGGTTGATGGCCCAGTTCACCCGCTTCGGCACGATGTAGTCCAAGGTGCCGAAGCCTGCAAGTTGATACACCATGAATGGCAGGATCGCCACCATCGGGAGCAACTCGGAGGCACCCAAACTGATGTCGAGAGCGCCGGGCGCCACCGCGTGCAGCAACCTACTGTGCGCCAGTTGGTGGAACAACGCCGGAATCGCACACATTAAAGGCACCACGGCGAGCAACTCGAGCACCAGCGATCCGCTCCAGGTGCCGATCTTAGACGCTTGATCCGCGCCGTCCTTCGATGATTGCGTGCCGATGAACAGGCCACCGACGATGGCTGCCGCACTGGACAGCATCAGGAGTTCAACCGAGATGCCAAAGGCTTCCGGTTCGCCTGCCTTGAGTAGCAACATGGCCAAGAAGCCGGGGGTGTAGAACAAGACGCGCACCAGTTTCGCCCAAACCCGCGCGTCGCGTTCAGGCGGCAGGATTGGGAGGGCAAGTCCGTCGATTCCAATAGTCGGTCTAATTTTCGACATTTAGATGTCCCCAACTTGTTCTTGCGTCTGCATACTTTGTGATGACGGAGCGTATCCAGCAAGAACCAAATTTCGAACCCGTGGCTAATACATCACGAGTGTCGATCACTGCCAACTGTCACTTGTTACAGCCGGGTTTGAACCGTCGAGCGCTTTCGGCAAGGGGAAAAGCCTCCTCCAGGGAGCTTGCATCGCGGCATAACGACTTGCGATACAAACATCCTTACTGGTTCTTGGCTGCTTCCGTACTACCTACACTGTTCCAGCCATCGCCTGGGTTGTACTCTGCCATGGCTACTGACCTCAGCCGTCTTTTCGCCCAGGTCTTTTTGGTATACGGTGCCGTCCTTGCTCACGATCAACGTCATAATTCCCGAATTTCTGTATTCCGCCGGATAGGAAAGAATCGCGAATCCGCCTGTCATCTTTCCGGCCACAATGTAATCCTTCGCACCGCCTGCGGCCTTGCCTCCCTCTCTGGTCAGTATCTGGAAGTAGTAGCCGTTAAAAGGCTGTGGCTTGTCGCCGGCATTCCCGTAACTGTGAATCCCAACAGCAGAGCCAGCAAAACGAACAGTCCTTCGCGCAACCAGTGATGTGCTCGTGATGATGCCTATCTTCAATGCGAGTGGACAAGGCCAGCCGGTAGCCGAGTAGAGCTGATGTGACGAGTGCGCGGGAAACGCTCAGAAAAACGAGCCACCGCTTATCCAGGAGAAATCTCACATCCAAATCCAACTCCGTTTCTAAGCTACCTTGTGCTTCCCGCCACCGCTCGGCAGAGCCAATTCTTCTGTTGCATCCATCTTGTGTTTTTCGAACTCGGCGAGTAGTCCTTCGTCTGTCAGATCGAGAGGGTGGGAGTGCTCCCAGTCGTGGTGCACAATTTGCGCCAGACGTTGGAGGACGTCATCGTCCCCCACCTCGATGGCGAGCTCCCTGCGGGTATCGAAGCTACCTGGCGCCAGATTGATAGATCCGACGATTGCGCGGGCATGGTCGGCAAGAAGCATCTTGGCGTGAAGTTTGAGATGTTTCAATTTATGAATCTTGATGCCGACGTCCTCCATAGTGCGCATTCCACCCACGGATTCCACAAGTTTTGCTTCCTTGAGTTTGTGCGGAGGGCGGGCCATGACATGGATCTTCACTCCTCGGCGGGCCGCCCGAACCAGCCGTTCGATGATGACCGCGTCCTGGTAACGCTCATTCTGAAGAAAGATGGAATCCTTCGCGTCGTCGATGAACTGCGCGATGCGCTCCCGACCGTTACCGCAGCACCAGATCAAGTGTGAATGCTCGTCGCCCCGGAAAGGCTTTCGCTTCCAGTCTGCTTCGAAACATTCGATGATCTCTCCTACTTCGTGAGCATTCGAAGTGACTATAGCGTAGTCACGGGTTTCGGTCAGATTTTTCGTGTCCCAGTTTAGGGATTTTACGAAGGCGGTTGTGTCATCCACTACCATTGACTTCTCGTGCGTGACGTCATACTCGGGGTTGCTGTCGGTAACGTCGACGCCGCCAGCTTCCAGCTTCTTACGCGATTCCTTGTTTTCTGATTCGCCGTCGCGGCGGGCGGGATTCAACATGATCCGTACCTTTACTCCGCGCTGTCTGGCAGCAATGACGGCCTGCAAGAGTGCTGGATCTGAGAAGATGAACATCTTCACGCGCAGCGACTTTTTCGCGCTGTCGATCGCATCAAGAATCGGCTTTGCGGAATCATCAGGCAGCACAATTAAAGAACGTGACATAAACCCTCCTTGAGACGTGACCGACCCTTTTAGGAACTTGGCGCCTGGTTGTCACGCGGCGCCAACAGCAGCAGCCGTCGATGCCGCCCCGAACTGTATTCGATAGAGTTCCTCATAATCGGCATCGCGAGCTATCAACTTCCGCTTGCGGCACTTGGCATCGGCGCGTTCGTTTTGGTTTTTATCGCCCTGTTCCATGGAGTGGATCTAACCTACTCGTGTACGGCAATACTCATTGTGGGACAACTGTTGCTTTTGACAGGTGCAGCGCCACCTTCCTCGCGAGACGATGATTATGGAGGTTACGGTGGCGCTCTGGTAATGCCAGAAGAGAATGCTGAGTTCACAGAGGGCGCAACTGACGAGCCATCTCGGACATGTTAATTTTTTGATTTGCGTTCAGCCTAGAATAAAGGATCAAGGTCGCTAGCGATCGATGAGAGCGCACTTTTCAGACTGCTGCTGAGAAACTGATCTCCACGAAGGACGGCCATGATGGCGGGCAAAAGCTCATCTCCGGCATCGGACTTGAGCAGATATCCTCCGCCTCCTGCGTCCAAGGCTGCCCTTACTACATCCGGGTCGCGCTGCTCAGATACGAACAATATTCTTGATCTTGGCGCGATTTGGTGTATCCGGTGGCCAGCCTCGATTCCATTTAGGCTTGGGAGTCCAATGTCTAAGAGAATCAAGTTGGGTTGTATTTTATTAGCTTCGCCAATCGCCTCTACCGCGTCGGCAACCTCGCAGACGATCTGCAAGTTGCATTCTTTCAGCAGCGTAGAAGAGATGAAACTTCGCCAAGGTTCAAAATCATCGACTACCATGACTGAAGTCCGGTTGACCAAGAGGGCCCCCTCACCTTCGGATTCGCAAGTTCTTCCGCGTGCCTACACACAAGGTCTTTCAGTACGGCAAAAAAAAGTTGTTCCGACGCCCCAGGCTCTCTCCTAGGCAGGTATCTTTGCGCTCGAATGAGGAGGCCTGACTGGCGCCGCCGCTTCGATTTCGGTGCCTAGACCCAGGGCCGAAGAGAGCTTGATCTTTCCGCCCACAAGTCGGAGACGCTCGCGCATGCTAACTAGACCTAGACCATCCGAGACCTGCACCGGATCGAAGCCCCTTCCGCGATCTTTAATTCGGAGTCTGATTTCATCTCCCTCCGTAAGCAAAGACACCTCAACCTGAGCCGCCCCGCTGTGCCGGACCACATTGTAAAGTGCCTCCTGCAACACGCGGAACATGACTAGAGGAACTGGCTCGGGGAGTGGGCCCATGGAGCCTTTGTGCGTGAATTCCACTTTAATTCCCCGTTGTTGCGAAAACTCGCGGCAATAGCCCGCCAACGCGCGAGGCAGGCCGAGAATCAACTTGGAACTGTGCAATTGATGAGAAATCAGCCGGACGCTCTCTGAGGCCTGCTCTATTTCCTTCAAGATGTCGGAGAATTCTTCCGCTGCGGAGTTTCCTGTGGGGAGGCTCTGATACAAAATCTGCATTTTATTGCTGAGCAGGGCGATTCGTTGTGAAACGTCGTCGTGCAGATCGCGGGCGATGCGCCTGCGCTCCTCTTCCTGTGCTGTGATCAGTTTGCCCGCTAAGTCATGAATGACATCATTGCTCTGGCGCAGCAACTCTTCCTGCGCTAGCCGCAGATCCGTAATGTCTTGAAAGGTAACCACGCTCGCAACTATGGCTCCCGTTTCTTCCCGGACGGGCGCTGAGTTAGTGAACAACACGCGAAATGTACCATCCGGACGCAGGTACCTTAATTCTTCGCCCATCACGACTTCCCCGTGCAGAATCGAGCGGGCGAGAGGTTGTTCTTCTGTGCTGTATGCTCGCCCGTCCAGCCTGAAAATCCGGTATTGAGAGTATTCTTCAACACTGCGGAGCTCCCCAACAGGGCGTTGCAATATCTGCTTTGCCTGATTGTTGGCGAGCACTACTTCGCCGGAGGGGGCTTTGGCGATGACGACTCCTGCTGGCATCTGATTTAACACTGTTTCCAGCAGCGCACGTTGTGAATCGGCTTCCGCTCTCAGCTTCCGCTCACGCTCTGCCGCCTCATGCCTAATACGAGCTAATCCGATGTGCGACTGTACCCGCGCGAGCAGTTCGCGGGAATTGAACGGCTTTGCCAGATAATCGTCAGCGCTATGCTCCATACCCTCGACAATCTCATCTTTACCGGCGCGGGCGGAAACCATGATGACAGGAATTGCTTGAGTCTCCGGATCGGCTCGAAGTCTTCGTAGCAACCCAATTCCGTCCAGCCGGGGCATCATCACATCGGCTAGCACGAGGGCCGGTTTTCTGCGTTCTATAGCGGCCAGCGCTTGCTCACCGTCCTGTGCCGTTTCAACCGTATAGCGGTCACTGAGCAGAGCCTTCAAGTAATCGCGCATATCGGCGTTGTCGTCCGCTACTAGAACGACTGGTCGATCCTCCATAGGCGACGGGACAGGCGTTTTGAACTGGGAGGAAGTATCCATACTCTCGATACCTAGCAGCCAACGTTGCGCTTCCTCAGCGTACCCACCAATAGCGAGACCTTCAGGAGCCTGGTTACGATCCTCGCGAACCCGGTCTGAGGGCAGATGTTTCTTGCCGAAAGGAATTGACACAACAAAGGTAGTGCCTTTGTCCGGGACGCTTTCCGCTCGTATGGAACCGCCATGCAGCTTGACCAATTCCTGCACCAAGGCCAGGCCGATGCCGGTCCCTTCATGCGTGCGCCCTCGTACATCTTCGACGCGATGAAAGCGTTCAAAGATGCGCGGGACTTCCTCTGGTTGAATTCCGATTCCCGTGTCCTTCACCATCAATTGCGCGCAATTCTCCACGCAACTCAGCTCCACCGCGACTTCGCCTTGAAGTGTGTATTTGAATGCATTGGACAGAAGATTGAGAACGATCCTTTCCCACATTTCGGGGTCCACATAGACCGGCTCGGGCAGAGCGTGCGATTCGACCCGGAATGTCAGTTGTGCCTTTTCCATGATTGAGCTGAAGCTGCTCGCCAATTCTTTTGTGAAAGCCGCCAGATCGGTGGGCTGGTAGGTTGCGCGGACACGCCCCGCCTCTACTCCGGAGAAGTCCAAGAGGGCGTTGACGAGCCTCAACAGGCGCACACCGTTGCGACGGACGGCAGACAGTTCCGCGGACCTGGAATCCTCGGCGTCTGTTTTCGCCAGCATGTCATCCACGACACCTAGGATTAGAGTTAGAGGCGTTCGGAATTCGTGGCTGATATTGGTGAAGAATGCTGTCTTTGCATGATCAAGTTCCGCGATCGCACTGAGTCGGGCGCGCTCCTGTTCGCGAGCGCGAGTGGAAGCAATCGTCGCTCCAATTCGAGCTGCGACTAAATCGAAGAAGTTGCGATAAGCGGTGTCAAGCCTACGGTGATCGCTCACGCCCACAACCAGAAAGCCAACCAGGTTTTCAAGATCGGACTCCAGGATGGGGAGAATGATCCCAGATTTTGGCAACTGCTCCACGACTTCGGTATCGAAGAAGCAAGCGAGATTATCCAACTGAGTGACTTCGCGCTGCCGGATGACCTCATCCAGCGCGAATCGTTCACGCGGACGGGCACCGGTGCCAGTGGACGCACACAGGCTGACGGAGCCGGTTGCATCCAGCAGGTACAGCATTGCGCATGGAATGTCTGCCGGATTTTGACCCAGGATCTCGATCGCAGTGGCGCAGGCTTGTTCTGTGGTCTGCACACCAGCGACTTCTGCTGCCATTTCTGTTAATGTTCGCAGCCGTCGCTCGGCCAAAACTCTTGGGGTGGTTTCCGTTGTTACCAGCAGCACACCACCTATCTCTCCATCGTCGTCCGGCATGGGGCTATACGACCACGTGAAAAATGCTTCTTCCACCAATCCATAACGATCGATCATCAGAGGTTGATCGACCGACCAGGTCGCTTCGCCACTTTTGAGTACCGCATGCAACATCGGTCCAACCGTCTCCCACATGTCCACGAGAACTTCGCGTGCAGGTTTCCCGAGTGCATAGGGATGCAAGGAGCCGATTACTTCACGCTCTGCGTCGTTGTAAAGGAAAACCAATTCCGACCCCCAAAACATCGCGAGCTGAAAACGCGAGCGCAGGCAGATGTTCAGAGCCGTCTTCAGACTTTGCGGCCATTGCGCCGAAGGACCGAGAGGAGATCGTGACCAGTCGATTGACGCAATCAGTCGGGTCATCTCGCCGAAGACAATGGGGTGCACTCCATCGCTGCCAATGTACGGAGAATCAGCCGGGTTATGCTGCGACTGCGCCACTCCTAGATTCCTTTGATAAGCCAGACCGGGAAATCTGGATGTAAAGTCATCAGAGTGCGAAGTCATCCTGTTTTTTTTCTCAAAGTATGAGCTTCAACGCGAACTGGATCTGTCGCGCACTAGTGACGGTACTGAAAATACGACCAGCATTGCCTGCAAGGATACCGCAACCAAGGGAGTTGGTTGTCGGATTACAACCACTCGCCCTTCCGAGGAAGATTGCGTCCCCGTTACCACCTATACCATTAGGACCCTGAGTATTGTCGGGAACATCGAAGTTGGGGTGGTTGAAGATGTTAAAGAATTCCGACCGAAATTCCAGGCTCACGCGTTCACTCAGTTGCATGTGCTTGATCAGAGAAAAGTCGAACTCCTTGAGAGACGGACCGCAGAGGCTATTCCTGCCAGCATCGCCAAAGATATTGCCTGCAGTATCCGGTGTGTTAGGCAATGTAAAGATAGTCGGATCGAACCACTGGTTGACGTTGCCGGTCACAGCATTGCAGGGATTCGCTCCAGATTTGAGATCCGGGCGATCTGCCGGGAACGAAGATGCTGTTCGTGAATTATTGAAACCGAGAACGGGGGTAAAGGGGACGCCGGACAACAGTTGACCGATGATGCCCACGCGCCACCCCCCTACTAGCTTCCCGGTGGCGCCCCGCTCACCGCGACCCCAGCGCTGTCCAGGTCCGAACGGTAAGTCATAAAGCAAGTTGCCGATGAAAACATTGCGTCGGTCAAAAGCTGAACTGCCGCGATCGGCGTTCAGATCGAAAAAATTCTGCGATACTCCAGGTTCTGAGACCCAGTCGCTGGGGAAGGCCCCGCTCGCAGTGTCGATCGAGTGGGAGTACGTGTAGGATCCCTGGAATGACAGTCCTTTTACGAACCGCCTTTGTAAGCTGATTTGTAATGAGTTGTAGTTCGAAGTCGCATCGGTGACTATTTGCGGGGTTGAGCCGAAGTTGGGATTTAAGTTTTGTCCCAGGGCGGGTTCAAAGGGATTAGCTTCGCCAGCGCGCGGCAGGTGCAAGCCGTGGGAACCGACGTAGGCGATCTGGAGCACCGAGTCGCGTCCAAGTTGCCGCTGAGTGTTGAGGCTCCACTGCTCATAATACGGAAACTGGGGTTTAAAGGTAATGCCAAAGACCCCGACCGGCGAGGTTGATCCTCCAAGAGCGGCAGTACTAGTTGGCGGTGCGAGGAAATTGGGAGATTCCGAGATCAGCGCTCCAAAAAATGGTCGGTAAAAACGTACGTCAAAATACAAGTTCGACCAGATCTGGTCGCGCATGATCCCGAACCCTCCACGAACGACTGTCTTTCCATCACGAAACGGGCTCCAGGCGAATCCGAAACGCGGCGACCACAAGTCCAAGGGAACGCCTGACCAGAGCGGACCGACTGTTGGGGCTTCGTCCGTGAATACATCGTGGAAATTCGAGATGCGCCCTTCCGCTTCTGTGGGAATGCTTGAGTATTCCCAACGGACTCCCAGGTTCAACGTCAGATTGGGAGTGATACGCCAGTCGTCCTGCGCATAGAGTCCGATATAGGTTTGACGAAAGCCACGGTCAGAATCGCTCAGCGCAGGATCGGTTCCGATATAGAAGGCTGGAATTCCCCGGAGGAACGCCTCAAAAGTTGGGTTGCTGCTAGTGTTCGCAACTGAGCCCGTAAACGAATATTCCCCGTTGGTGCCAAAGTCGAAAGGACCGTTGATTTGCATCCGTTTTGCGTCAACCCCAAACTTCAGGCTATGGCGTCCATGTTCCCAGCTCAGATTGTCGATACCCTCGAAGGTATTTGAAGTGGAACCGAGGGGATAGACAAGGTTATTGCCGAGTGCGGGCAACCCTCCAATTAAGATCACCCCCAGAGCCCGATCTGGAACCAGAGAGATTGAGAGAAGGTATGCATTATCAACTTCGGCGAGATAGCGAGTGCGATTGAAGTTGAACTTGGCTTCGTTGAGCAGGTGGTTCGTGATCGCCCTCTGCCAGCTAAGCATGAAATATTGATTGCGGATGGGTCGTTTGCCGGGAAAACCAGGAATCGCCGTGCTTTGAAAAGGAAAAATGCCCACGCCATCATCGAACACATATCGGCCAAATATCTGGTCCTTGTTCCCGATGGTTTGGTCGATCCGTAGTACTGCGTAATCCTCCCGTACAGTTTGCACTTCGGAACCGTTAAAAAGCGCCAGCCCGCTGGGGACGCCATCGTTGATCAGCTCGGGCCCGTTTGGGTGCGGATATAGACCAATGAAAAGAGCGCTCGTGGGGTTGACCCCTACGTTCACCAAGCTGTTGCCATTGACCGACGGAAGCAATCCTTGACGGGCATTCTCGTCGGGTACAGAAATGTTGGTCGTGATACCTTTTCGTTCGCGCAGCCCTTCGTAGTTGATAAAGAAGAATGTGTGATCCTTGACGACGGGTCCTCCAAAGGTGACGCCGAACTGGTTGCGCTCGTAAGCGGGTTTGCCGAGAGTATCGAAGTAATTGGCGGCGTCTAGCGCAGCATTGCGGAAGAACTCGAACACCGAACCGTGCAGACTGTTAGTTCCCGACTTGGTCACAAACTGGACATTAGCGCCACCATTGCGACCGTATTCTGCACTGTAGGTGTTCAGGACCACGCGGAACTCGCGAACTGCCTCGACTCCCAACTGTGCCCCGGCGGGCCCGCCTGGCGGAACGTTGTAGCCCGGATCGTTGATATCGCCGCCATCGAGCGTCACATTGTTCATCGTGGGCCGCGTACCTTGTGCTGAAGCCTTGGACATGTTGCCTTCGCTCCAGAGACTTGACCCGCCATTGGTCGAGGGCGCAACGCCGGTCTGCAACTCTGTTAATTGGAACAAGTCACGACCGTTTAACGGAAGCTCGCTTAAGCCGGTCGCGGTGACCACGCTGCTCATCTGGGCCGTCGTAGTTTCAATTAGCGGCGTCTCTCCCACAATCGTGAATTCTTCATTGGTAGAGCCAACTTCGAGGGTCGCGTCCAATACCGCTGCCTGGTTCACCTGTACCGTAATGTCGGTCAATTTTTTGACCTTGAAACCTGCGTGTTCGATCCTTAATTGGTAGCTGCCCGCAAATAAACCGTCGACATGGTAGCTGCCAGTGCCATCAGTTACGGTTGATCTCACAACACCGGTTTCCAGATTGGTCGCGGTGACGTCGGCGCCCACTATAACGGCACCACTTGGATCTTCCACCGTCCCCTGGATTTCGGACGAAACACTCTGTCCGGCGCTGGGCAGCGCCACGAGGCTCAGCAGAACATAGAGGAGCAACAACGACGGTGGACGCGTCATACCAAGCCGTTAGTCCTCAACCAGTGATTGCCATGAATCGAGGATCCAAGTGAGAGATTCGGTCTACCCGGACCCCAAATGGACGATAGAAAAAACCGCAATCCCCGGATACTGGTAAAACTACCAGTTCGCCGAGCCTAGCAAGACTGCCAGATTCGATCCAAGCGGCAGGAATTCTGCTCTCAAATGATTCTCAATGCTCAAAAGCGCCTCCGACGGCTCGGCGGGTTTTGCAGTGGGCTCATGGTTGGACGAAAGACAAGCAAGGGGCCAATCCAATTCGCGCAGGCGGAATCAGTTCGTGTAATTTCTAATGCTCATACTCCATTCTTAATACCCACCAGTTCCGTCAATACTTGCCAGTGCCGTGGATGCGAGCGGTGTCGGCCCGCCGGATCTCAGCTGCGTAAGGCATCGAGCCTTCTTGGTGCCGGGCGAAGTTCGCCGCAAGGAAACGCTCAAGGGGTGGGGGCTATCTCAACAGTACCCCTTTTGCAGCGGCTATTCGCTCGCAAAAAGTTTTTCAATTTTGTGATTGTTCGTTTCTTGCGTCGCTTCAACTTTGTAGTGGAGATTTTCGGTATCATTTTTCACGTGTCTTCAGCGTGCTGAGCTGTCCTGCATTGATTTGTTGTGAAGCTGAGCTGTGCTGGGTTGATGTGGAGCAGGGCAAGGCTGAGCTGATCTTACGCGCGGCTGGAAAATCGATTCTGAGCAAACAGAAGGCGGTTGTAAGGGTCTGAATGTGGGGCAATATGAAGATGACCTGCCCCCGACGCTAACCCATGACCGCCCACGAAGCGTGCGATGCAAAAGTAGCGCACCTAATCGGGTGGGGGCAATACAGTGAATACAGCAGTCACGTTTAGTGACAGCCTGTTACCCTGCTTTCTCAGCGGGATTTTCGAAGACTGAATTTGCAGGCTTCCTCACGGCTTGCTCTTTCGTTTCCAACAGCCGGTCAATCTCTCCAATCAAAGCCATCAGTTTTGTCGTGTCTTCTTCCTGCGCGGCCAACTCGCACAGTTCCATCCAGCTTTCTTTTTTGTCCCAGACCATAACCGTCCTCCGGGGCTTAGAAACACGCTTAAATATTGCTACCTCGGAATTACTCCCAGTTGCCCCACAGCGCGGTGGTCTAGGATTGGTCCGTGTAGCTGCTCTCAGCCTCCATTGTGTTCGGAGGCGGCGTGTCAGTGCGTCGCCGCTCGGGACGGACCACGACGGGAAACCCGGCTGCCAGCTTTCTCATACGTTGTGTATGTTCTGCGAGGGCAACTTTCAGGTCTTGAAGAATCTTACCCAACTCGGGAGATTGCGGAGTCACTGCGGCTTTTTCGCAAAGTTCCCTGATGCGGTCTTCGAGTCGCTGAAACATGGGCCAGAGGCTGAAAAGCCGCAGATATCGTGCCACAAATCGGGCCCGCGTTCGATACAGTACATACCGTAGAAGGTTTGGACTTTGAGTTATTGCGCGATTGAACTTCCAACGGTGGAGAAAATATTAGTTGAACTGGATCCGATGAGTCGCACTGTAAATACTACGAGCAAGACGACGACCGCCAATATAAGGGCGTATTCAGCTACGTCCTGCCCTTCCTGCGACCACAATCTCCGCGTCATTGCGGCAGCGTCTTGCAGGAGTCGGACGCATAGCCCATCTCTTCCATCGCAGTTAAGAATCGCTTGCTTGCATTGGCGGTGAGGCCCGCAGCTTCAATATGGGGTTTGCCGCCCAAATCCTTGCGGACATACACGCACTCAACTTCCTCCAGGCCGAGAAGTCCACGAGCCACCAATGCATCCCTTATAAATTCTGTGATTTCTGCTGTGCCCATTTTGCCTTCTGGAATCCCACGCACCGGGGTCACGCGTCAAAACAGGAGCACTTAGTCTGCGGCTTGGGATTCGCTGCCACTGCCAATAAGTGAGTAATTTTTGGCTAGGAAATCCATCCGGACTCGGATTTCTTCTTGATCTTCCCGCATGACCGCTCGTAAAAGGGCAAGGAGTTCGGCGGACTTCCGAGCGTTCTTCTCACGGGTGATTGTCTTGCAAAGGTTGCGCACCAAATCGACGTTGTACATGACACGCCCCGAAAGCCAGTTTCCAATGAGCCTCAGGTGGAAGGGAATACAGCGAACACTGTATGGTATCGAACACAACGCTTTGGCCTAAAAGTACGTAGAGCGCTTTGATTCCCATAAGTGGATGCATCCTTAATTAGATCGCACCGAGTCAGTCCGATTTCCACCAGCTTTTAATGCCGAGCACAACGAAAAACCAGCACGCGTTGAATATCACGTCTCCCAGTGGTCCCCACCCAGCATCTCCGAACGGCAGAAGTAACCAGCTCGTATGCGAAAATCGAGTCAGGAAAGCGGCACCCATGGTGACGATGAATCCTGCAAGTGCAGACCACACAAGGTTAGGAAAGAACGTTCGATGGAACGCTGCTAGTGACATTGGCCAACTCTGCGGCAGCCCGGCACGTTTTGTTAACCGGGCCCCAGAACCGCCCAGCCCCCGAACTTGGATTCCGGAAGCCTCCCCCCTCGCAACTTACCGCTAACTATACCCCTCTTTTTTCGTTTTGCAACTCGGTGTGCGCATGGCGTGCGTCCTGCCTTTCGTCTGGGGTACGCTCGGCAGTATCCGTGCGCCTTTGTGTTTGCGGGAGACTCTGCTCGACGCAATTTGCAAAGCTCCGAGTCCACGACCCCGTGCTGATGGACCGCGCTCCGAAGTCGATTCTCGGGAAGGGCGAAGGCTGCTCAAGTGAATGCACGCAGATATTGCTCACAACCCCGGTCAATGAGTGTAACGGCGAGTAGAGTCGAGAACAGGCGCAGTGCATGCCCTGGATGCATGCGGACCCGGCTTAGGATTCCGCAAATCAGAAGCTGAGAAATGCACCCATTGCGAGCGCGAGGAGAAAACCGCATTCACATGAGTAAGCCTCCGGTGACGGGCATACGGTTTATCTGGGCAATCCGCGAAAACCGTGAGCGGCGGCGTGGCGTTTACGTTCTAGCTCTATCTCATCATTGACTGTTAGGTACCCCAGTGATTTCTCAATGAGTGTTATGGCTGTTCTCGACATTCATCCCTATAAGAGCCAGACCTCCGTTCCGGTTGGAACATCCTCCTTTACCAGATCGCGTCGCAACATAATCGCTATACGAAACGCACTGCCATCTTGGGTTTCAACGACTCAATCGAAGCGGTATGAGTATCAAGTACACGGCCGTTGGGAGTACGGAATTGGATTGATCTTTTGCCCGCATCTTGAAATCGGCACTGGCGGGTGTCACCGGGGCGATGACACAACGTCGTCCCAAAATGTCGAACACGTCTTCAACCTTGAAAAGAAGCCTTATCGGCGTCTCTGTGAGCGTATCAATCGCAAGATCGCACGTCTTCTACTGTGCCATGAGCAGAGGTTGCTGTTGTAAGATCGCTTGTAACGCCAACAATGATGCACCTACGAGCGTTCTTGCACTCGGGCGTTCAGGCATCCAGTGACAATTGGCAGTAGTGTTATGGCGGGCGGATAATGTTGGTGATCGGGAGGAACTGTGAAATTCTCCATCCTGTTTGTTTCGCTATTCGCTCTGTCTTTGATCCTGGGTGCTCAAGAGCAGGAATGTCCTCATTTGTCAGGGTCGGCGAAAAACAGGGTTGAAAATCAAGGGCGATGGCTCGTTAGTGAATCTCTCCAAGAACGTGTGGCACAGCGATCCAGTGCATTCGGACATCTCATCAAATACGAGCAGTGCCACATCTTGAAAAGTAGGCTTCTTTCTGACGAGGACGCAGTGGTACAAGGACCATTCTTCTTTGTGGACGGCGTTGAACTTCAATCTCTGGTTGGACGCTATCGGGAGACTTGGATTATGGCTGTTGAGCCAAGGGATGCTACCGCTAAGATGCCCGACGCGAATCTGCTGGAACTGACCGCGCACCACTGGGTTCTGATGTATCGGAACAAAGACGGGAGCAAGAACACATTGACGACGGGGGAGTATTAGACTTACCGTTTTCTGTGGCGAGCTTGTGACATCGCTTGGTTGCGACATTCACGCAGTGCCCAAGCCTATGCTAGCGATATTTCGCTTGAGGCTGTTGCGCGTGCTCAGCCGGTTACGTTTCCTCGTCCTTGACCTCAGGATTGGGAATTCGACCTTCAACTAACGGGTCCAATGGTTGTGATTGCGCTGGTAATCGTGGAGCCGGTTGACATCGTCGTTCAACACATCTCGATCGCGAGGAGACAACCGTTGGTCGTTAGCCGACTTTCTGAGCGAATCAATGACATCGTTCAGAAGGCCGTTGTCGAAACGGCCTTGATCGAGGTCGGCCTGCATTTTGGCGAGTTCCTCCTTGGTCCTCTCAAGACGCGCGTTTTCTTTTTCACTCGCGTTTCGAGCACTCCAGATATGGTCAAGATCTTGCCTGACATGAGAGAACACGTGGGGCCGCCACTGGTCGCCATGGTAACGCTCATCCCGATCGTGATACCAGTCCTGAGCGAAAGCAATCGATGTTACCGATGCCAGAATCAACACGACTGTCATACTCCGTTTCATGTCAGCTCCTTTACTTGATTATCTCGCACACACCCAATCGTGCGCACATGACGTGAAGTCTAGCAGGCATCCCACCCAAAAGTCTTACGTGAACCCGCCGTGCCCCCAAATTCCTCGGCTTGATCGTGTAGCTGATTACGTCAACGTTGAGAAACCGGGCGTTACAGTCCGACACCCAGACTGCAGCAGTGGCGAGTCAAGTGACGTAACATCGCCATAGCGCTCAAAATGCCCAGGTTCGGATGCCGGTCTGGGTCCGATACGTAGAGCCTTGCCAACCCTTCCGCAAGGTAGAGTTCGAACCGTTGGACATAATGATCCGTGGTTCGCAGCCAGAGCGTCAGTCTTGCGGATTGCCGGACACTCCTTGTTAACGTCTGGCCCTGTCCGGAATTTGTAACTCATCGCTCGTTGCAGTCGCCTCACTTGGGGGAATCATTCGCGTAAAACCCGTTACTCGCCCGGAATACCTGAAGCCCCTGATAGCGCGTCTACGCACGTCATTTATCCAATCTCCGACAAATTTCCTCCGGTCGTGAGCGAAATCGGGCTCGTTTTCCGCATTATGTAGGTAGAAGCAGGATTTCCGGGTTTTGCCTTCCGCGATTTCCGGTTTAATCCGTCGCGCTGTACTTGGAAACTGAATAAGGAGACGTTGCCATGAGATACGCAGATGTTTTACGCCGATCGCTGGTTCCAGTGCTGCTTGTGCTGATCGCTGCCGCTGGGCTTCAGGCTCAAACCTTTTCCGTGTTGTACAACTTCGGAAGCAACAGCGGTGACCCATATAAACCTGCATATTCAGGCATCATCGCCCAGGGCCGGGATGGCAACCTGTACAGCACCGCGCCCGCAGGAGGAACCTGCTGTGGGGCCGTATTCCAGATCACAACGGCGGGGAAGGTGAAGAACATACACAACTTCACGGGCAGCAACAACGATGGCGCGTTCCCCCAAGGCGGCGTGACGCTCGGAAGTGATGGCAACTTTTACGGCACTACTTACGAGGGCGGCTCGGTGACGGCAGGGGCGGTATTCAAGGTAACGCCGGGCGGGACTTACACGACCCTCTATAGCTTCACGGGCGGCAAGGACGGAGCGTATCCTTATGCGCCACCAGTGCAAGGAAATGATGGGAATTTCTACGGCACAACCACTGCCGGCGGGAATAGCACAGCGTGCGGTGGCGGCTGCGGGACGATTTATAAGATCACGCCTGCTGGAGCACTCACTACCCTCTATGAATTCGACATCACCCACGGCTATGCGCCGTATGGGCCTCTGGTCCTGGGCACGGACGGCAATTTCTACGGAACGACTCCATACGGGACTACTGCCAATGCCGGTGTCGTCTTCAAGATTACGCCCGCCGGCAAGTTTACATTACTTTTCGGTTTTGACAGCACCCACGGGGAAACCCCTTTCGCCGGCCTGGTTCAGGGCGCCGACGGGAATTTCTACGGGACCACGATCTACGGGGGCACTGGCGGCGGAGTCGTGTTCAAGATTACTTCGTCGGGCAAGCTAACCGTTTTGCATGAAATGAACGGAACCACGGACGGAGCCAGACCTTTCGGCGGTCTGGTGCTAGCCAGCGACGGCAACTTCTATGGCGCAAACGCCTATGGAGGAACTATCAATTCTGACTGTTCGGATGGCTGTGGCACGTTTTTCAAGATTACCCCCAAGGGAGCCTATTCAGTGCTCGGCAAATTTGATTACACGAACGGAGCGACACCCGAGATTGCGCCTTTCCAGCACACCGGTGGAGTGATTTATGGGGACAGCCAGATAGGAGGCACTGGGAACGTGAGTCCCTGCGCAACGGGCAACTGTGGCGTCTTCTATAGCTGGAAGAGCGCGACTCTGCCGGCATTCGTCAGCCTATTGCCGTACTCCGGCAAAGTTGGCAAGACCGTCGAATTTCTGGGGCAGGGATTCAAGGGAACAAGCGCTGTGTCCTTCGGCGGAACCGCTGCCAAGTTCCAGATCGTCACCGATACCTACCTCACGGCCACCGTGCCCGCCGGCGCCCTCACAGGCTCCGCGACGGTTAAAACCTCCAGCGGAACCTTTGCCAGTAACAGGGTATTCCGGGTAACGCCGCAGATCTTGAGCTTCAATCCGACCAGCGGCACGGTTGGGACGAGCGTGACCATCACGGGAGTGAGCTTGAAGCAGACTACGAAGGTTGCCTTTGGCGGCGTCGTGGCAACCACTTTCACTGTGAACTCGGATAAGCAGGTGACCGCGACGGTTCCGACCGGGGCGCAGACCGGGCATATCACGATTACGACTCCGGGCGGAGTGGCCGTGAGCAAAGGCATTTTCACGGTCACGATGCTTCGCTAAAGCATCTGCAAGTTCGCCGGCCGAGGCAGATACAAGTATTAAGCCGCGGCAATCGCTTCAATCAGGAACCAGGAGGTTTTGTACGAGCGGAATCCGCGTCGAAGCAGTTTAATTACTTCGGTCGGTTGGGTTGCATCTTTGGCTCTGTCGTTCCGTGTCCGCTCAGCAAGCCCCCGTCGCAAGCGGTAGCGTGCCGCCGATGGTGAGATTCAACGGAGGTCTGGGAGACTCGAGCGGCAGACCACCCGATGGATCCGTCGGCGTCACGTTTTCACTCTACAAGGACCGGCAGGACGTGACACCGGGGAAGCTAAACCCAGGGGCAAGAGATTGGCGATGGGGTGAGGGAATCCAGCGATTTTTTCCGCCTTATGAGATAGAGGGGAATTTCCCCGCGCTACCCGCAGAGATGTCCGACAAACCAGGCGAAACAGGTGAACCGCAAACGAAACGGTAACTGTTCGCATCCCCGAACTTAGGAAGACACACCATGTATTTGGAAACTGAAGAGGAGATGTTGCCATGACATACGCAGATGTTTTACGCCGATCGCTGGTTCCAGTGCTGCTGGTGCTGATCGCTGCCGCTGGGCTCCAGGCTCAAACCTTTTCCGTGTTGTACAACTTCGGAAGCGCTGCCGGCGACCCGTATCAGCCCGGTCGTCCGGGGATCGTGGCTCAAGGCCGGGACGGCAATTTGTACAGCACAGCCAGCCATGGGGGAACCGATTTTTCTGGAGCCGCATTCCAGATCACACCCACTGGCAAGCTGAAAACTATCTACAGCTTTACGGGCAACAACGGCGACGGGGAATTCCCCCAAGGCGGTGTGACTCTAGGCACTGATGGCAACTTCTACGGCACCACATTCGAAGGGGGACCCGCAGGGACCGTGTTTAAGGTTACGCCGTCTGGGGCTTCCACGACGCTCTATAGTTTCACGGGTGGCAGCGACGGGGCGACTCCTTACGCGCCACCGGTCGAAGGAAATGACGGAAATTTCTATGGCACGGCCACGGCAGGAGGATATATGGGCTCGGGGTGCGGCTCCGGCGGTTGCGGCACGATTTATAAAATCACACCCTCGGGCAAGTTCACCCTTTTGTACCAATTACACAACCCCGATGGCGCTTTACCTCTCGCACCTCTGATCCTGGGCGCGGACGGTAATTTTTATGGCACGACGCAATATGGAACCAGCTGCAATTGCGGCACCGTATTCAGAATCACGCCTGCCGGCAAGTTCAAGGTGCTCTACTCATTTGACATCACCCACGGCTCTAGTCCGACCTCTCCGCTGGTTCAGGGCACGGACGGAGATTTCTATGGTACGACCACGGGCGGCGGCGACAGCGGGAGTGGTGTGGTTTTCAAAATCACTGCGACCGGCAAGCTGACCGTCCTGCACAACATGAATGGAACCAGCGATGGCGCCCAGCCTTACGGCGGCCTGGCGCAAGCGAGTGACGGCAACTTCTATGGCGCGAACACCTATGGCGGCAACTCCAACTGCTCGGGTGGCTGCGGCACGTTTTTCAGGATTACGTCAAAAGGCGCTTATTCCGTGCTCTATCATTTTGATGGCACCACCGGAGCGACGCCGCAGATTACGCCATTCCAGCACACCGCAGGTGTCGTGTATGGCGATACTAACGCCGGCGGGACCGGCAATGTAAATCCGTGCAGCCCGGGTCAGTGCGGCGTGTTCTACGGTTGGAACGCAAACCTGCGAGCATTCGTCAGCCTATTGCCGTACTCCGGCAAAGTTGGCAAGACCGTCGAATTTCTGGGGCAGGGATTCAAGGGAACAAGCGCTGTGTCCTTCGGCGGAACCGCTGCCAAGTTCCAGATCGTCACCG